>OGOP01000752.1_pt1 | contig 27087 bp, 28 predicted proteins | sample 1552591 | NCBI WGS metagenome assembly OGOP01 (sample SAMEA2580120, study PRJEB22360) | human gut metagenome | biome: human gut; feature: human-associated habitat; material: faeces | place: Denmark | collected 2008/2010 | reverse complement strand
AAAGATAATGCAAACGAGCGCAATGAAAGCTTGCTTTCAGATTGCCGAGTGCAGCATATCTTCTACAAAGATAAAAAGAATAATTCAAATATCCAAGAAACTCTTTAAAAAATTGATTTTGCCGTCCCCCTTTTCTTGCCTTTTCCCTATCTCCTCTTCACCAAAACATAGATGATGACGGGGGCACCGAACAATGGGGTGACGGCATTCAGGGGGATGATGCCACCGCCCGAAGGGAGGGTGCAGAAGAGATTGCAGAGAAGGGCAAGGACTGAACCCAACAGCATCGTGACGGGCAACAGCCGGCGATGATTCTCCGTACCGATGAGGAGACGGGCGATGTGGGGAGTGGCTAGACCGATGAAGGCAATGGGACCGCAGAAGGCGGTAACCACTGCCGTGAGAAAGCCCGTGATGAGGAGCAGAATGATGCGCAGACGCCTGATGTTGAAACCCAGATTCTCGGCATACTGATCACCTAACAGCATGGCATTCAGCGGTTTGACAAGGAGCAGGGAGGCGATGAGGGCGATGAGGGCAAGCGGAATGAACCATAATACCTGCGCAGCCGAAACATTGCCAAAGCTTCCCATGCCCCAGACCATATACGATTTCACGCCCTCTGCCGTGCTGAAGAAATTGAGCAGTGAGATGGCGCTGCTGGCAAGATAGCCCACCATCAGACCGATGATGAGCAGCACCGTATGACTGCGCACGATGGCAGAAAAGAAGGTGATGACAGCCATCACGAGCATCGCTCCCACGAAGGCTGCGATGAGAATGGCGAGAAAACCGCTCACTCCTACTCCAGCTGTGGCACCATTGCCTAGAAAGTCTGCACCCATGAAATCGCCCAGGGCGATGTTGCCGCCAAAGGCAAGCATCACAATGGCAACAGCCAGTCCGGCTCCGCTGCTGATACCGAATACGTCAGGACCCGCTAGGGGGTTGCGGAAGGCAGTTTGCAGCAGCAAGCCGCTAGTGGCTAAAAGAGCGGGCCGAAAACAAACAGGCAATGAAATTCTAGGGCTGTGCCCGAAAGCAAAGCGGCAATCGCCGCCGGCAGTCGCGATTCCAACAGAATATAGCGGTAGGTTTCGTCGGTCTGAGAGCCCGAAATAATCGCCCCCACATCCTGCCACGGGATGTTTACACTCCCCCATGCCAGGTTGGCGAAAAACAGTATGATAATGGCGATTGCCCCTAAAACGATGGTTTTCATTCACTAAAACTATTTCTTGTAAAATCTCTGATTAAATCCCTATTTCTTATAGAATTTCAATTTGCCGAACCGCTCGCCATGAGCCAGGATGATGAACTCTCTGAGCAGCAGCTCGGGATGGAAGCTCGTAAGCTCGAAATAAGGCACCGTGGAGGTATCTACCTGATAGATATTGCCCCGGTTGAAGGCGGCAAGAGCCTTGTAACCGTCATATTCCTGAAGCAGCTGAACCTGCGACAAGGGAGCACCTCCGAAGTATTTGAATGCCCATACATCCACCTGGCTTCCCTTCGCCAGAATCTGCTCCGGACTCATCGGCAGACTTCCGCTGTGCTGATCATCCGAGAAGATATAACGGGCGTTGGCATCCTTCAGGAGAATGCCAATAGTGCTCTGTCCACCTGGCACATACCATACATTGCCCGTTTTTCTTTCGGTCAATATCGAAAGTCCCTTGGGCAGCTTTCCAGCCTCAGCCTTCAACTTCAGATACTCCTTTTCAATCTTCGCAAAAAGAGAATCAGCCTTTAATTCGCAAGATGCAGGAAGAGTAGCCTCTGATGCTTTTCCGGCAACAGTAGTTAATGCTTTTCCGGCAACAGTAGTTGAAATATTCTTGCCTTTTCCAAAGAGCATGCCGTAGAATTTCATCCATTCCGCCCTTCCCAGTGGCGAAGACTCCATATAGTCGGCAGCTTCAATGATGGGGATATGCAGCTTGTCGAGCTTGCCATATCCACCGCTGTTCTCGAAGGGCGAAACGAGGATAGCTTCGGGTTTCAGGGCGATGATGCGCTCGATGTCGGGAGCCATGCTCGAACCGCAATCCACGATGGAATTCTGGGCAGAAGCATTTCCGGAAGAAGCATTTCCGGAAGAAGCATTTCCGGAAGAAGCTTTCCCTGCAGAAGCAGCCCTCTTCCTGACATCCGGAATATTGATGTAATTGAGGTCGCAGACGCCACGGATAGCCTGCTGGCATCCCAGTTCGTACATCAGCTGGCAATGGGGAGCGATGAAAACGGCACTCCTCTCCACCGGTGTCCTCACGGTATCGGCAGTGCATCTCGCCCCCGTGCTGCGCCTTTTAGCAAGCATCGCCACCGTCTTATCGCCCTCCTCTCCTTTCGGAATCAGGATGTAGCGATGCAGCAGCGTTCCCGCCTTCCACGGGTTGGCAACGATAGCCTCAGCATACTGATAATCAGCACCTTCGCCATTACCGGAAGCATCTTCACCATCACCATGTTTCACGATGGTGAGCAACTTGGCGTACTTCATCTCCAGGGTATCGCCAGCCTCCGCATCAGCAGCAGCCGTCTTTCCTCCCTGGCATGCCGCCATCAGCAGGGCCACCGTTGCCCCACACAAAAGAATATACAGTTTCTTCATAATCTTACAAAATATGTGTGCAAAGATACGAAGAAATCTCCATTTTCCGTTTATTTTCTCGAATATTCTTTGTACTTTTGCCCCCAAATTTAACTAACGCTACAATTTAATAAGTCAAAATGAAGAAGATTATCTGAGGCATAGCCCTTTTATTCTGTACATCGATGGCTGCAAATGCACAGAACGGCTGTAAGAATTCAGCACCGAAAAGCTGCTGTAAGAGAATGAGATTTTTATGGAAATTAGAACTTTTTGCGTTAAATTCCTCTTTTTATAAGCAGATTTTCAAGAAAAAGTTTGGAGATTCCGACAAAAAAGCATATCTTTGCAGCAACAAATCCCACCACGCCTCTCAACGATGCGTACCACGGTGGGACTTCGCTTTTTATATGGGTATATGAACTACGACAAACAACCAATAAATATAGATGAACAATTAGCCTTGCTCCAAAACAGAGGACTAATGATAGGAGATATTGTAACTGCTAAACTACAGCTCCGCAATATCAGCTATTTCCGTATAGCTAGTTATCTTAGGTATATGGAAGAAGACCAACTACATCATCTATACAAGTCGGGCAGTACATTTGAGCAAGCCATCAACCTTTATCTCTTTGATAAAGAACTCCGTCAACTTATATTCAAGGCAATCCAAGATATAGAGATTTCTCTTCGAACTAAGATGATTCAAATGTTCTCAATGGAACACGGCGCATTTTGGTTTATGGATTCATCCTTGTTCAAGAATGAAGAGTTTTATCAAGGCTGTCTTGACAATATCAAGAAAGAGGTATCTCGTTCAAATGAAGATTTCATCAAGGAGCATTCCCAAAAATATACTTATCCAGCTCTTCCTCCCGTATGGAAAACCTTGGAGGTAGTTTCTTTTGGTACGCTTTCTAAGTTGTTTTGCCTGTTTAAGGATAATCGGCTAAAAAAGCAAGTGGCAAGAGAGCTTGGACTTCCTCAATACACATATTTGGAAAGTTGGATAAGGTGTATAACTGTACTTCGCAATTGCTGTGCTCATCATGCCCGTATATGGAACAGGCGTTTTGCCTTGAAGCCTCAATTACCCAATCGACTTCCTCTTCAATGGATTACTCCAAGTCAAAAGCCCATCAAGTTGTACCATCAGCTATGCACCTTATTATATTTGGAGCAAACTATTACACCTTGCATGGACTTGAAAAGTTCTCTGTTCAAATTATTTGCTGAATACCCCAATGTAGATTTACATGCCATGGGATTTCCGCAAGATTGGGAAAACGAACCATTATGGAGACTGTAGGCAAGCATCGCCTGCTTGTAAAGACCTGCCATCTTTCACCTCTCTCCCCACCTACTCTATCCTGATAACCACTTCGCCCCCGCGTCTCAGCACCTTGTTTACACGGTCGAAGAGCTGGAGGAAGAGTTCCTGGCTTCTGAGGACGAAGCCGGGAGGACAGGCCTCGCCGATGAGGATGCCGCCCTGGCGGAGACGGAACGGACCATTGCCCGGCTGGAGCATGGGGCACGAAAGGGCATGAAGCTCATCCAGGCACCCGAACCTATGATGCTTGCGCTCCAGGCGGCAGCGCTCGCAGATTTCGGGGAGAGGAAGAGGCGAACAGCCCACCCCTGATGAAGCATCAGAAGAAGAGGAAGCCTCCTTCTTCACCGCCTCCAAGAACATCATCTTGCGGGCGAAACTGCGGCATTTAGCCACCACTACGCGATATTCACCAGGCTCCAGGCAGCCCCCCTCGCGCTCTACTGTATCGCAAATATGCTCGTGGTCAACAACGCCACCCTTGCGATCTGCTATTTCCTGACTGAGGCGACCCACTACGGCGCCACGAACTGTACGAAAACGATTTAATACTAATTTCATCATAACAAACAATAACCGATAAAAATAACAAACAATATCTACCCAAAAAGCTATTGAGAAAACATTTGAAATTCACATTCACTTTCACATTTTTTGAACGTAAGAGGACTGATAATAATCAGATAAATCCTTGCATCCTTCGGGCAACTGATGATACACCAACTGCGGAAACATCTCCTTCAATTTCATATAGAGACTAATGCCAGGCTTATCCTGATCTGGCCACATGTGAAGATTTCTTCCCGACAAAAGACTGCGACATTCTTCATTACAAAGTGTAGCACTGGGTATTGCTATCGCCTTATAACCCATAGACATAGCACTCCAACAGTCGGTACATCCCTCAGTAATAACCAAAGGTTCATTATCAGCTACTTGGGGCAAAATCTGCATCCCGTATACCATAGGTTTGCTGCCAGGTGCAAATTTAAACCGGGGCTTCTCCTTAGATTTATCCCCCAGAAATCTGCTCTGTACCGTTAGCAATCTTCCATCCACCCCATAGTAAGGTATGAGCAGGGAAGGCCCATCAAAAAACTTACCACCAAAGCGATAGCCAGCGATAGAAAAATCTGTACTTACCACTCTGCACCAATAGATGTATTCGGGGCGCAGCTTTCTCTGTTCGAAAAGGAAATCCCTTGCCGTCTCGGTGAGTTTCTTTCCCTCAAGCATTCTCATGAGATAATCTACATCCGGCTGATGCTGGAATGGTCCTCTAAGGTTGATTCTGTCCGTATCGCATTCCGTTTTCTGCTGTCCGACCGTACCCCTTGCTGGCTGTCCGACCGTACCCCTTGCTGGCTGTCGGCCATTCCCCACAACAATACCGAAGTTTCTTCCCAACCATTGGCAGGCTTCGGTAAAAGAGAGATTCTCCCGCTTCATCACCAGGTCGATATTATCACCACCCCACCCGCATGCAAAGCAATGGCAAGTATTGGTTGATGGCCAGAAATGCAAGCTCGGATTAGAATCGTTATGACTGATACAGAGCGCATTGCGATGACGCAAGCCTATTCCCAAAGCATCAGCCACCACCAGTATATTGATGCCTCTGAGTTTAGAGAGCGTGATTGAATCTATATATTCTGCCATATAATAATTGATTTATTAATACGTGAAAATCTATTTATCAGGAATATCAACATCAGTTGCATGGGTAGTTTTCTGCTGCGTTTTTCTAAGCACTTTCTTGTTCTCACCCTTTTTAGGCTTCTCGAGCCATCCCCATCTGCGCCAGTTGCATACCATGTTGCGGGCAGGGGTCTTGAGCCCCTTCTGCGTCAGAAATTCCTCCAGGAACTGATAAGAAAATTCCTGTGGCAACTCGCTGAAATAGTCTACAGTATGATAAGGCTCTCCTTCACCCTCGGCAGAAATCTGCTCGAAAGCCTTGCCCCACCGCTGCAACATATTACGCAAGATGTGGTCGGCACAAGCCAGATAGGTCTGCCTTACCAGTTTCCGGATTTCCTTCTCGCTTTTCTTCCCCTCAACCTTGTATAGCACTTGCATGAGGGCAGCGATGCGGAAGGCTGAAACCGAACTGCGCTTGTAGAAGACATCCATCGACTTGGACATGGTTTTCACCACCTGCTGGCGGCAGTCGTTACACCATTTTACCACCGTCTTGTAGAGCCAGCTCATATCTTCCTCTATCTCCTGATGGAATTTTCCATCTTCCTCATAGCACAACCCGAAGAGCTTATCCAACGTATTCTCCAGCTCCTTACGCTGCGTATCGGTCAACGCCTGAAACTGTGGCGGATTGTCGCCCAGATGACTGATGAGCGGGCACAAAATAGTACGAGTAACCGAACCGCCCTCAATGGCAGCCTTGTTCATATATCTGCTCACCGCACTCTGGGTGCCGCAGAATACGAACGACAGCAAGGCATCTACCATGGCACTATAGCTGGTTTCGCTCATGAAATCCTGACCATAGACGCTGCCCAGATCGTAAGCCGTCTTGATAACCTGCGAGAGGTCGGCAAACTGGCGCTTGGCAGAATGCACGATGGCAGAAATCTCATCGGCAAATTCGAAGAGCGTCTTCGGAGCACCATAAAGTTTGACGGCTGCATCGCATCGCTTGATAAACATGGTGAGCGATACGGTTTCGGGCAGGATGGTGATGTCGGTCTTCGGTTCGGGTGGCAGCTTGCCATCCTTCTTTCCCTGGCGTCGCTTCAGGGCAGCATACTCCTGCTCCTTGGCTCTCATTTCGCTGTCGCGCTCAATGAAAGGTTTCATCAGGGTACGCATGATGTATCTGGCAAACGACTTTCCGCTCGACTGCTCGCCCTCTACGATGACCTGCAGCACGATGGCTGATTTTTCTCCCTGATTATCATACACATACTGTATTCTGACACGTGTAAGATAAACGCTGAGCATAGCAGCAGCCACCACCAGCGTAGGATACTTGAGTTCAGAAGGCGAAGTGATCATCCATTCTCTGATGCCCGACGGATAATCCTTATCGGCAATCAGGTGATGCATGGGCATCTCTTCATTCTCTTCAGCCTGTTCAGCCTGCTTTTTTCCTATCAACCCAGATGCCAGCTTTGCTCCTTTCAACCCGGATGATACCATGTTATTGATTCCGCCCTTGGTATCCTCAGGCTTTGCCACTGGATTAGTCTGAGACGCTTCCTGTGGAGGTATTTTCTTTCCTTTTTCCATAATCCCAATCATTGATTATTTCTGTATGCAAAAGTAAGGAAAAAAAGCCTCCCCGGCAATAGGCGTCCTGCCGGTTCGCCTCCTACTAAGCCTCATCGCCGGCAACTAAGCCTTCCGCTAAGCCTCCAGCTCATCTGAAGGCATAAAAAAAGCACTCTTTGCTTGCAAACGAAGCAAAAAGTGCTGATACTGTATTATTTCTAAAAAATCTTCTGTTCAGATATGTTCCTATTCATTTATAATATCACCCCCACTGACATAAGAAAGAACCAAACGGCGAACCACGGCATGAATGTCTTCATTAGGGAACTTCTGGCGATATTCTGCCGTAAGGTCTTCGCAGAAATACATCTTGCTATGAACCAAAGAAGAAGGAATATTTTGATGCATAAACACATCGTATGTTGCAACAGGCTTGCCATCCTTTGTGTCGACAGGCACAATATTCTCCTTATACCAACCTTGTCCAGATGCGGTAGGGAACAATCTATAATTGTCCTTATACTCCACTTCACCAGCGATGTCCAGTATATACCCGTCAGCAGACTTATCGTCCTCAGGATTCACCGCATATAGCATACATAAAGCAGCAAGCGTCGAGTGTTTTTTTATGACAAACTGATATTTCTTGCTTCCTCCAAAAGGAGGGTTTGCCTTCAAATCCTGCTCTATATCCTCACGAATTTGTGGCGCATCCACCACAAACTCTACTTCGCCAGTATAATTGACGACAGTTTTCGATGACTGTGGCTTTGGCAGAATAACTTCATCATTTTCATTGCTGTTGTCACACGCACAAAAAGCCAAGACTACCAACAGTAGTAAGACTGATTTTTTTACAAAATACTTCATATCCTAATTTGTTTATTAAACCTATTCTAATGTTAAACGTATTCAAGTTTCGCAAGTGAGGGAATTGATTGAAGTTAAAGAAGTTATCACTCCCTACGGTCGTTCGGGAAGTTAAGGGACAATAGTCTTCTAGCGTAAAACGTAGGACATTTGTCCCTTAACTTCCTTCTAACTTCCCTAACTTCACTTAACTTCCCCATATGAGAAAGTTCAGTTAAACGTAGAATATGCCTAAAGATTGCTCTATTTTACGTTTTTAACATTCCATCTAAAACTTGCCAACGCTCACAAGAAGCAATCATTTCCCCGCTTCCTACTGCCCCTTACGGTAGATGGCAACAAAACGGTTAGCGATATTGTTGAGTTTCTGCCGGGCATTAGGATCACTTACATCATCAAACAACCAGTTGGGAAATTCGCCACGCATCTTGGAGAAACGCTTGGAGATGGCACCGGCATTGGTCAGGTCGGAAGGCAAGCCCAGCTGCTCCGTAAGATACTTGCAGAAAGATGCGCCATTATCAAATTTGCCTGCAAAATCATCGATACTGGAGAGCGCCACCATAATCAGGGCATAGTCTTTCTTCAAAGGAATAGCCTTCTCGTCTATCATCTTCTGCAAGGCTCGCTTTACTCTTTCTCCCTGGCTCAATTTGAGCCATTCCTTCTCCTTATTTTCTTCTTCCGTTTTTTCCTGCCCGCCGTTTTCCTGACGCTCATCGTCTGTCACTTCCAATTCCAATGTCCTCTTCTGTTCAGGCTCGAATCCGTGCAGATATTCTTCATCATTGTTCTGGCGCATCAGTTCATTAATCTGAGATGAAACGAAGAAACCATCCTCGCCATAATAACCGATTTTGGCTGCCAGCTGTTCAACCACATCCCGGTTCTTCTCCAGCGATTCCAGGCATCGGTTAGAAAACTCATAAGCTACGTAACCTCTCCATTGCGCCATAATCATTACCGAAAATTGAGACAATTTCGACTCCAAAGGCATCATCTGAAGTATCATAGCTGCCATATACAGGATGACAAATACGATTCTCTGCCGCTCGTCCTGAGCTGTAGCATACTCATCCTCGTCAACATAGTTTTTCTCATATTGCCCTATTCCTTCCACAAAGGCAAGGCGGCTCTCCGTATCGGTATGCGAAAACATCATTTTGTCTACGATGCAGAATACCTCATAAAAAACATCCTCGCATGAACATCTGGACGTAGGAAACCAAGTCTTGTCATTGAAAATATCATGGGTGACGGCTTGGAAAGCCTGATAAACCAGATACTGCGAGAAAGACTTATCTACCATCTGCCTGGTCTTCATATTAAATAACTTCATCGTCGTAACCCTTTAAATCATCAAGAATAATATCAAGAGAATTGATCAAGGCAAACTGAGAATTCCCATGACAATCACAACAAACAGCCTCTCCTATGACCAGGGCAGAAATCTCAGCATCAGATATTTTCACCTTGGTCCGTTTCAGCGAACGGGAAGAGGTACACGGACCTTTCCAATAATGTACCTTGATGCCGTAATCTTCTTTACTGCACAGGTTCACCAACATGGCTATGTCTCTGTTTGCCTTGTCCAAGCGCAACTGCTCACCAGGATCAGCTTCATATCTGGCATGAAACTTACGAGCATTGATGCACTCCATGAAGGAATGCTGCATCTGGAATTGCCTGACAAAGGAATATGGCGCATCGCTAAGAGTCTGATGGCGAGGAAATGAAAACACCACAGCCTTTGGCTTATAGCCAGCCTTGATTCTTTCAGCCACGGCATCAAAGAAATCACCAGGTGGCAACTTGGCTGAAATAACCATATTCCAGCCATATTGATTGGCCACCCTGTTGATATTATCCCGCAGAAGAGCCACCACATTGTCCTGTCCTCTTTTGCCCCCGAAGATTGTAGATTCTTCCACAAAAAGGAAACCTTTGTTGGGGCGGTTATCAATAATCACCTTGCAGAAAGGCTGGTTGTGAATTTCATTCTCAGTAAAGTTACTCCAATAGAATTCCTTCTTGTCTGCACATACGTCCAGCACAGCCACTCCCTCTCGAAATCCCAATATTCGATTGTCGTGGATGATGGCATCAGCATTCTTCTTTGATTCCACCAAAGTCATTTTCTTGCTTTCCAGCAAACTGTCCATTACTCTCTCAAAACCATTCTGACATTCCAGATAATGTTCAGAAGATGGTATACCGGAAAACTCCAAAGGCAGAGTTCCCTCTACTTTTGAAAGATTTCGTGTTTTGCAGAAATCATACTTGAAAACCACAAAAGATGTGATGTTATTATTGTTATAGGTCATTAGCCCTTATTTTAAAAATTCACTATGAAAGTTATTTCTCATAGTAGGTACAAAAGTAACACTTTTTTCTCAAACAAACAAGAAAAAAGTTATTTTTTTTCAGATTTAAATATCATTTTTCCATATAGCAGTCGGAACAAAATGTGAATGTGAATGTGAATTTGAAATGTAAGTCAATGTATCGGGTTGTTCCATCCATTCCTTTTATAGGATATTGTGAATGAAATTCAGGCCTCGCGCGCGTACCTTATTATATATATAATATTAACCTATTATAATGGCTACTATTACTTAAACACGATTATACGCTTCTCCTTCAGGTAACATTGAAAAACATTTCAAATTCACATTCACATTCACATTTTTGCCTTTCCTCCTATCAACCAGCTAACCCACATAGAGGAAGTAACTGTGCGCCCGATGCCCCCAAAACTGCGTGGCGACGCAGCGCCAGCCACGTCACGACGCAACGGGCGATACGTGGCGACGCAGCGCCGACTGCATCGGGACGCAGTTGGAAAGGCAAAACATGCCATATAATGTTAACGGATTTAACATTTAATTCAAGTTTCGCAAGTGAGGGAATTGATTGAAGTTAAAGAAGTTATCACTCCCTACGGTCGTTCGGGAAGTTAAGGGACAATAGTCTTCTAGCGTAAAACGTAGGACATTTGTCCCTTAACTTCCTTCTAACTTCCCTAACTTCACTTAACTTCCCCATATGCGAAAGTTCAGCATTTAATTTAATGGACATTAAATTAATGGCGGTTAAATTAGGCGGAAGAGAATGGGAAACGAGGGAGGAATGCACATGATTCGGGACAAGGATGCACGTGATTCAGGACAACTATTGCATTTTGGCGATTTTTTTTGTATCTTTGCACTGTGTTAGAAGAAAAGCTGCACTGTCATTCATCAAGAACGGCAAATGGGAAATTAACCACTAAAAAAACGGAGGGGGAAAACGACAGGGGTGCACACCTGCCCTATCTCTTTCTAAATGTTGAACCACTAAAAAAGAAAGGAAAAAAGAAAATGAAAAAGGAAGTTTGGAAAACTATCTTGCAGATGCTCATCGCTGTACTCACCGCCATCGGCACTACCCTCGGCGTTACCAGCTGCATGTAGACTGATTGTTTAACCATTTAAAAAACTATTTAGATTATGGGAATTAAAGTAAAAGCTATCGAGCGCAACGTGGCGTTCGAAAAAGGAAAGCAGAAGTGGGCGTTCGTCATGCAGGCTGACCTCTACAGCCAGCTGAACGCAAGTAAGGTAATCGAGGAAGCTGCCATCCGAAGCGGTCTGCCTAAGGCGGTGATCAATGCCGGATGGACTGCCATCGGCGACGTGATAGCTGCCTGGGCCACCGAGGGCCATAGCGTGGCTGTGCCAGGACTGGGTAGCCTCCGTTTCGGTCTCAACTCTACTGCCGTGGAGGATGTGAACAAGGTGAGCACCAACCTCATCACCCGCCGCTACATCATCTTCGTGCCTAACACCGAAATCAAGAAGCAACTGGAGGAGACTTCCGTCAGCATCACCTGCTACGACCGAAACGGTAAGGTGGTGAAACAGGTTACCTCTACCGACAAGCCTTCGGGCGACGACAACCCTGGCGGTGGCGGTTCTGACGGAACCGGAAGCAATACCGAGGGCGGTGGCGGAAATACCGAAGGCGGTGGCGGAAACACCGAGGGCGGTGGCGGAAATACCGAAGGCGGTGGCGGAAACACCGAGGGCGGTGGCGGAAATACCGAAGGCGGTGGCGGAAACACCGAAGGCGGTGGCACCGATAGCGGAGACGTAGGTCTCTAAACAGCTCCCCTAAAAGAGGAAGAATCTAACAGAGAAAAACTCTAAAAGAGAAAAAACTCTAAAAGAGGAAGAATCTAACAGGGGAGAATCCTAAAAAAAGTAGGGCGTCATGCCCGAGGCATACCTTTTACAGTATACCTTGGTCATGTACACCCTTTTTGTATCCTTGCACCTTTCTTCCTGCCTAAATTAAACTAATCTACCAAAAAACAGTTTCCTGCGCATCACTGCGCAAGAAAAAAACAAACACTAATCTTAAAAACTAACACCAAAGAATGGCGTTAAAAATAACAACCAACAGCGCATCCCTGCGCAAATTGAATTCATGACGCACTTAAAAAAAGTGCTTTTACTAACAACAGAAAATCCCCCCGGCGCATCCCTGCGCTGGAAAGACGTCTGACTCTAATAATTTGCTGTCGCACACCGCCGTGTGCGAAACCCAAAATATGACAGGTCAGTAAGACCAGTCAACCTAATAACTAATTCTATAATAATGTCACGAACTCAGCGGCGATATCCACCAGCTTCTTGCGACGAGCCACACCGATGATGTAGTGCGCCTCCTTGGCTGAGCAATGGAAATGCTTCTTGATGCCAGTCACAAGCTCCTGCTTGGTGATGGAATCCACACCCTTAGGAAATGACTTTCTAACCGCCTTTTCTATATCGCTCATCTTGTACTCCATATGTCGTTTATGGTAGTAGGAAGATACTGTGACTGCGAAGACAATCACCAGCACGATGATAGTGAACAATACTGTCTGATTCATGATCTTAAATTCTATACTTTTTTACGTTTTATCCAAGTTATAGTATTCTCTCTACCGCCTGTAGTCCTCGCTCCCGTCCAGGGGCAATCATCCCAATGCGATAGGCGCCCGCGATAGCTGTTATCTCGAAACGCACCGCAAATATAGCAAAAATATTCCAATGTTGTTCAAAAAATCCCGATTATTTTTAGTTTTTGCATAAAAAAAGTGCTTTTTCCATCGTTTTTCCCGATAAAACATGGTTTTTTCAAAAAATATATGTATTTTTGCAATGTGTTGGAGTGCCGCCCCAAGGTGGCGCTCCAATAATCTGAAAGCCCCTTTATATATATAATAATGTATTGGGATTCCGGAAAAGGAAAAACTATCAATTTGAAAGCAAAACTAACAAATAACACAATAACATAGAGAAATGCAAGAAACGGTAAAAAAGGTACTGACCGGCGATTTTAATCGCAAGAAGGCACTGCTCTTCCTACTGACGGCACTCGTCACGGTCATTGTTTGGAACTTGCCCATCGACAGCTTCGGCATCGAGGGACTTACAGTAGTTCAACAGCGCATCATCGCCATCTTCGTGATGGCAGTGATGCTGTGGCTCACCGAAGCTATTCCGGCCTGGGCCACGAGTGTGGTAATCATCTTCGTGCTGCTCTTCTTTGCCAGCGACTCGGCATTCAAGATCATGCAGGGTTCTGAGGCCGAGATGGGACAGCTGCTCGACTATCAGGGTGTGATGGCATGCTTTGCCGACCCAACCATCATCCTCTTCCTGGGCGGATTCGTGCTGGCGATAGCAGCCACGAAGAGCGGACTGGATGCCAAGATGGCAAAAGTGCTGATAGCCCCGTTCGGCAAGCGCTCGGAGCACGTGCTGCTGGGCTTCATGCTCATCACCGGCATCTTCTCGATGTTCATCTCCAACACCGCCACCGCAGCCATGATGCTCACCTTCCTCACCCCTGTGTTCAAGGCTTTGCCTCCGGACGGAAAGGGCCGCGTGGCGCTCACCATGGCCATTCCTATCGGAGCCAACCTGGGCGGTATGGGTACACCTATCGGAACCCCTCCTAACGCCTTCGCCTACAAGGTGCTCAACGACCCTCAGGGTCTGAACATGGGCATCGGATTCGGCGACTGGATGATGATCATGGCGCCGATGGTCATCCTGATGCTCATCGTGGCATGGTTCATCCTGCTCAAGATGTTCCCATTCTCACAGAAAACCATCGAAATCAAGATAGAGAGCCATGCGCACAGCAACTGGCGCACAGCCGTAGTGGCTGCCACCTTCATCCTCACCATCATCCTCTGGGTATTCGGTAAGCAGCTGGGCGTCAACGCCAATACCGTGGCGATGCTGCCTATCGCCGTGTTCGCCTTCACGGGCGTCATCACCGCCAATGACCTGAAGGACATCGACTGGTCGGTTATCTGGATGGTGGCAGGAGGTTTCGCCCTGGGTCTTGCGATGAACGGTACCGGACTGGCCGAGGTAGCCGTGAAGAGTATTCCGTTTGGCGAGTTCAACCCGCTGGTCATCATGGTCATCTCCGGTCTGGTATGCTTTGCGCTGAGTAACTTCATCTCCAACACCGCCACCGCAGCCCTCCTGATTCCTATCCTGAGCGTGGTATGTGCGGGCATGGGCGACAAGCTTGCCGAAATCGGCGGTACATCCACCATCCTCATCGGTGTGGCAGTAGCAGCCAGCTGTGCCATGTCGCTGCCTATCTCAACCCCTCCAAACGCCATCGCCTACTCTACCGGACTCATCCAGCAGACGGACATGGTGAAGGCAGGAGCCACCATCGGTGTCATCTGCATCCTGATAGGCTACTCCATGCTGGTATTCTTCTGCCGCATGGGAGTCCTGTAAGGAGAAACTACAAGAAATAACTGAACTTTCGCATATGGGGAAGTTAAGTGAAGTTAGGGAAGTTAGAAGGAAGTTAAGGGACAAATGTCCTACGTTTTACGCTAGAAGACTATTGTCCCTTAATTTCCCGAACGACCGTAGGGAGTGATAACTTCTTTAACTTCTATCAATTCCCTCACTTGCGAAACTTGAATAAAGAGCCCACTGCAAAATAAATGAGGTTTTATTTTGCAGTGTCTTTTTTTTGGCGTAACTTTGCACCCGCAAAAACAAAATACAGAAAAATATTGAGATGAAGAAGATAGTAATCGGAATAGACGTAGGCATTTCTACGACCAAGATAGTAGGTATCGACGCCAGCGGCATGGTAATCAGCCCTATCCGCATCAAGGCTACCGACCCCATCACATCGCTCTACGGAGCCTTCGGAAAATACCTGCACGACAACAGGATTACCCTCGACGAGGTGGAACACGTGATGCTGACCGGTGTGGGAGCAGCCTACATCGAAGAGCGCATCTACGGTCTGCCCACATCGAAGAGTGAGGAATTCGTTGCCGACGGACTGGGAGCCCGATACGAGAGCAAGCTCGACCGCATGATCGTGGTGAGCATGGGCACGGGCACATCGCTAGTGAAATGCGACGGCAACGACATCAAGCACATCGGAGGTATCGGCATCGGAGGCGGCACCCTGGCGGGTCTGAGCCGCATCATGCTGAAGACCGACGACATCAAGCAGATAGTGAACCTGGCCAAGGACGGTGACATCTCGAAGATCAACCTCCTGATAGGCGACATCAGCGCCAAGCCTCTGCCGGGTCTTCCGATGACCGCCACGGCTTCGCTCTTCAGCAATGCCAAGGCGAATGCATCGCGCGAGGACATCGCCATGGGACTCATCGGCATGGTATTGCAGAGCATCGGTTCTGCCACCATCCTCTCGTCCCTGGAATCGGGCATCAAGGACTTCGTGATGATAGGCAATCTCACCCTCCTGCCCCAGTGCCGCGAGGTATTCCCAGCCATGGAAAAGCTCTACGGCGTGAGATTCAGAATACCGAAATACTCGGAGTTCTGTACCGCCATCGGTGCTGCCCTCGACTACAAAAGGGGGCAGAAGGAGGAATAGTCTGCCCCGGCAGAAAAAGCACAAGAAACAAGAAAAAAGCACCCACAGAAAGCACAGCGCCACAACGGCCTGATATATAACCATTTAAACGTTTTGGGAAACAAAATTTTGTAAAGGTTTTCCAAAACGTTTTGTTATTTCCCTGATTTTCAGTGACTTAATATTTTTTAACCATAAAAAAGTTATCCAAAAGCTTGCCGTTTCAGGAATTATTTGTACCTTTGCAATGTCGAAAATGGTTACACTGTAATCTATTCGAGACATAAGAACTTAATATTAAGCAATTTAATCATTAATCGTAAAAGTAATAGTATAATGATTCAAACAGTAGTAAAGCGCGACGGACGCATCGTTGGATTCAACGAACAAAAGATAATGGCTGCAATCCGTAAAGCCATGTTGCATACCGATAAGGGTGAAGATATCGCCCTCATCGAGCAGATTACCGACCACATCTCTTATCGTGGCAAGAGCCAGATGAGCGTGGAGGCCATCCAGGACGCCATCGAGCTGGAACTCATGAAGAGTGCCCGCAAGGATGTTGCCCAGAAGTATATCGCATACCGCAACCAGCGCAACATCGCCCGCAAGGCGAAGACACGCGACGTGTTCATGAGCATCGTCAATGCCAAGAACAACGACATCACCCGCGAGAATGCCAACATGAACGCTGACACGCCTGCCGGAATGATGATGAAGTTCGCATCGGAGACCACCAAGCCTTTCGTTGACGACTACCTGCTCTCAGAAGAGTCGCGCGACGCCGTTACGCACAACTATCTCCACATCCACGACAAGGACTACTATCCAACCAAGAGCCTCACCTGCGTGCAGCATCCGCTGGACATCATCCTGCACCACGGATTCACGGCAGGCCACGGTTCCAGCCGTCCTGCCAAGCGCATAGAGACAGCAGCCGTACTGGCCTGCATCTCGCTGGAAACATGCCAGAACGAAATGCACGGCGGACAGGCTATCCCTGCCTTCGACTTCTACCTGGCTCCATACGTACGCATGTCGTATCAGGAAGAGGTGAAGAACCTGGAGAAGCTGACAGGCGAAGACCTGAAGGACCTCTACGACGCTCCTATCGACGACTACGAGGAGAAGCCGCTGGAAGGACTGCAGGGCAAGGCACGCCTGGAGCAGCACGCCATCAACAAGACCGTGAACCGCGTGCATCAGGCTATGGAGGCTTTCATCCACAACATGAACACCATCCACTCACGTGGCGGTAACCAGGTGGTATTCTCAAGCATCAACTATGGTACGGATACCAGTGCCGAGGGGCGCTGCATCATGCGCGAAATCCTGCTCAGCACCTACGATGGCGTGGGCAACGGCGAGACTGCCATCTTCCCTATCCAGATATGGAAGAAGAAGAGAGGCGTCAACTATCTGCCTGAGGACAGAAACTACGACCTCTACCAGCTTGCATGCAAGGTGACAGCACGCCGTTTCTTCCCTAACTTCCTGAACCTGGATGCCACATTCAACCAGAACGAGAAGTGGAGAGCTGACGACCCTGAGCGCTACAAGTGGGAGATAGCAACCATGGGATGCCGCACCCGCGTATTCGAAGACCGCTGGGGCGAGAAGACCAGCATCGCACGAGGCAACCTGAGCTTCTCTACCATCAACATCGTGAAGCTCGCCATCGAATGCATGGGCATCGAGAACAAGCAGCAGCGCATCGACATGTTCTTTGCCAAGCTCGACAACCTGCTGGATATCACTGCCAAGCAGCTGGACGAGCGATTCCAGTTCCAGAAGACTGCCATGGCAAAGCAGTTCCCACTGCTGATGAAATATCTCTGGGTGGGCGCTGAAAAGCTGGAGCCTACTGACACCATCGAAAGCGTCATCAACCACGGAACTCTGGGCATCGGATTCATCGGACTGGCTGAGTGCCTCAAGGCGCTCATCGGCAAGCACCACGGCGAGAGCGAGGAAGCTCAGGAGCTGGGTCTGAAGATCGTGACCTACATGCGCGACCGTGCCAACGAATTCAGCGAGAAATATCACCACAACTACTCCGTGCTGGCTACCCCAGCCGAGGGCTTGAGCGGCAAGTTTACCAAGAAGGACCGCAAGGAGTTTGGCGTCATCCCAGGCATTACAGACCGCGACTACTATACCAACTCCAACCACGTGCCTGTATACTACAAGTGTACAGCGCTGCAGAAGGCAAAGATCGAGGCTCCTTACCACGACCTGACCCGTGGCGGCCACATCTTCTATGTAGAGATTGACGGCGACGCTACCCACAACCCAGCAGTCATCGCCAGCGTGGTAGACATGATGGACAAGTACAACATGGGCTACGGTTCCGTGAACCACAACCGCAACCGCTGTCTCGACTGCGGCTACGAGAATGCCGATGCCAACCTGGAGGTTTGTCCAAAGTGCGGCAGCCACCACATCCACAAGCTGCAGCGCATCACCGGCTACCTGGTAGGTACCACCGACCGCTGGAACAGTGGCAAGCTGGCTGAGCTCCACGACCGTGTTACCCATATTGGAGGTTCAAAGTAAGCTATGATCAGCGTATTGAGCGTAGTACATGATACGATGGTAGATGGTCCGGGCTTCCGCACATCCATATATTGTGCCGGCTGCCCGAACCACTGTCCGGAGTGTCATAATCCCCAGTCATGGGACATCAACCATGGCACGATGACGTCTACCGAGGAGCTGATGAAGGAAATCATGGACGATCCCTTCGCCAACGTCACCTTCTCGGGCGGCGACCCGATGTTTCAGGCAGAGGGTTTTGCCGAACTGGCACGAGCCATCCGCCAGCAGAGCGACAAGACCATCTGGTGCTTCACGGGCTTTCTCTTCGAGAACCTGGTGAAGAATCCGGCTCAGCTTGAACTCCTGAAGCTGATAGACGTACTGGTAGACGGTCCTTACCAGAAGGACAAGCGCGATACCGACCTCTTCTTCCGGGGCAGCAGCAACCAGCGCATCATCAATGTAAAGAAATCCCTGCAGGAAGGCAAGGTAGTAGAAATACATCTCACAAAAGAAAATCCGAATCCCGTGCTCTGATTCCCAAAAGCACGAGATTCGGATTCTTTTTTTATTCCTTGATTTTCTCCGCCAGCATCTTCCACTCTTCTTCCGAGAGATACGACTTGAGTTCCCTGACCAGTTGCCGGATATAGTCGCGGTCCCAGTCCTCTTCATGGCAGAAGTGATCCTCATAGAAGAGCAGGTCTACATCTATCAGAATCTCCCCACGCCTGCTGCGGGCAACGGTGCGCCCACATCTCCGCTCCACATCCCGGAACGCCTGCAGCACACGGTCCTCAACCACATGGACATACGTCGCCCCAACCGTATTGAGAAACGGTTTGGAATGAGGCATGCCGATGGGTTTGGTCCACATGTCAGGACTGAACCTGATGTCTTCAAAGGCATTCTCCAGCTGACGTTTGGCCATAGCCACATGATTCTTCTGATTCTCGTTGGAACCCACTGCAAAGATGATCAGTATTTTCTTCTTGAAATTAAGCATTTTCTCTTCATTTTTGCTGCCGGGAGCTACGAAAGAACAGTTCCCCGAATTGCCGAAGGCAGCCAATTAATATAATTCTTATGCAAAGATAGTGAAAATACTTAAATAAATGATGGTTTTATTGCTTTTTTTATTATTTTTGCACTATGAATCGAATAAAAACATATTTTCTGGCCTTTTTGCTATCAACCTGCGCACTCTCTTCGGGAGCACAGATGAAATGGAATCAGACCTACCAGACATACATCAACCAGTATAAGGACCTGGCCATCGAACAGATGCTACGTTACCGCATACCTGCCAGCATCACCCTAGCACAGGGACTCTTTGAGAGTGCTGCCGGAAGGAGCGACCTCGTGAGGCAGGGCAACAACCACTTCGGCATCAAATGCCACGACTGGACCGGTCCTACACAGTATCATGACGACGATGCCCGGGGCGAATGCTTCAGAGTATACCGTGACGCAAGAGACAGCTATGAAGACCATAGCAAGTTTCTTGCAAGACAGCCACGCTATTCCCGCCTGTTCCAGCTCTCGCTGACCGACTACAAGGGTTGGGCAAGAGGACTGAAGGCCTGCGGCTATGCCACCAATCCGCAGTATGCCAACAAGCTGATACAGATTATCGAGCTCTACAAGCTCTTCGACTACGACAAGGCAAAGCGCTACGACCGCTTCATGGCAAGCCACAGCGGCACCGACCAGCCTATCAACGGTCAGGGGCTGCTCCACCCTATCCACCTGTTCAACGACAACTACTATCTCTATGCCCGCGAGGGAGATACCTTCAAGGCACTGGGCAAGGAAGTGGGCATCAGCTGGAGAAAACTGGCCAGATACAACGAGCGCGACAAGCACGACGTGCTGAAGAAGGGCGACATCGTCTATCTGAAGAAGAAGCGCAAGAAGGCGCCTAAGCAGTACAAGCAACGTCCTCACGTGGTTCAGCCGGGAGAAAGCATGTACACCATCTCGCAGAAGTATGGCATGCGCATGAAGTATCTCTACAAGAAGAACCATCTCCCTGCCGACTACAAGCTCAGAATAGGCGACAGGCTGAGAGTGAGATAGGGATTAGTGATTCGGTCACTTGGTGATTCGGTGATTTCATGGCACCTGCCGGAAATGTGAACGAAATGTGAATGTGAATGTGAATTTCAAATGAAAAGACAATGAAGAAAATGATATTATCCCTCGCCACCATGGCGATGCTGCTGGCGCCCAGCACAATACAGGCGCAGAACTTTGACGATTATTTCGTAGACAAGACGCTGCGAGTAGACTATACCTTTGCCGGCAACAAGAAGACACAGATGATTGCCGTAGACCAGCTGAACGTGATGCCACGATGGTATGGCAAGCACCAGCGACTGGCAGAACTGCCTGTAGAGGGCAACGGACAGATTACCGTCCGCGACCATCGCACGGGCAAGGTCATCTACCGCAACTCCTTCTCTACCCTCTTCCAGGAATGGCTCTCCTACCCGGAATCAGAGAAGAACACCCAGAGCTTCGAAAACGTATTCCTCGTGCCGATGCCAAAGGATACGGTAGACATCACCGTAGACCTGCGCAACAACCGACGCGAGGTGATGACATCGCTCACCCATCAGGTGGCTCCGACGGACATCCTCATCCATCAGATGGGCAACCAGCCTACTCCTTACGAAACCCTGCAGCAGGCTGCCGATACCACCAAGTGTATCCACATCGCCTACGTGGCTGAGGGCTATACCGAGGCAGAAATGCCTGTCTTCCTGAAGGATGCCAAGGAGGCTACGGAGGCCATCTTCGCCCATGAGCCGTTCAAGAGCATGAGAGACCGCTTCAACATCGTTGCCGTGAAGTCGCCATCCCAGGAGAGCGGACCTAGCATCCCATCCAAGGGCATCTGGCACAAGACGGCACTCAGCTCCCATTTCGACACCTTCTACAGCGACCGGTACCTGACCACCCTGCATCTGAAGGACCTGCACAACTGGCTGGCTGGTACACCATACGAGCACATCATCGTCCTCGTGAATTCAGACAAATACGGTGGCGGCGGCATCCTCAACTCCTACAACCTCACCACCTGCCACCAACAGTGGTTCAAGCCGGTAGTGGTACACGAGTTCGGACATTCATTTGCCGGTCTTGCCGATGAGTATGCCTACGAGTCAGAGCAGATTCCGATGTATCCACACGATGTGGAGCCATGGGAGAAGAACATCACCACCCTTGCCGACTTCCACGGAAAATGGGAGAACATGATCAAGAAGGGCACCAAGGTTCCTACTCCATTGTCAAAGAACGAGAAGGTGGCAAAGACCAAGGTGGGCGTCTTCGAGGGTGCCGGATACAGTCCTAAGGGCGTATACCGTGGCGTTCAGGACTGCCGCATGCGCATCAACGAGACTCCAGAGTTCTGCTCCGTTTGCCAGGATGCATTGAAGCAGATCATCGATTTCTATACGAAGTAGTATGAGCGGTTTCTGCTTTTTGCAGTTATCGGATTTTGCATGAAGCAGACGAGCGGTTTCTGCTTTTTGCAGATCATCGGATTTTGCATGAAGCAGATGAGCGGATTCTGCACGAAGCAGATCATCGATTTCTGCATGAAGCAGATGAGCAGATTCTGCACGAAGCAGATCATCGATTTCTGCATGAAGCAGATGAGCAGATTCTGCTTTTTGTAGAAAGAGAATCGGAATAAAAACCTATAAAAGAGAAACTTATGAAAGAGAAAGAATTAAAGATCCAATACCAGATAGCTGAGCTCTCGGAGTTGGGCGAAACAGAGCAGGAGTTGGTGAAGAAGGCGATGGACGCTACGAATCATGCCTATGCCAACTACAGTCATTTCTACGTAGGTGCAGCCTGTCTTCTTGCAGACGGCAAGATGGTGATAGGTGCCAATCAGGAGAATGCGGCATTCCCATCGGGACTATGTGCCGAGCGCAGTGCTATCTTTGGTGCGCAGAGCTATTATCCTGAACTGGCGATTACCACCCTGGCGATAGCTGCCCGCAATGAGAACGGTTTCCTCAAGTCGCCTATTTCGCCCTGCGGTGCCTGCCGCCAGGTGATATTGGAGATGGAGGACCGCTATCAGAAGCCCGTCCGCATCCTGCTCTATGGCGAGAATGGCATCTTCTGCTTCCACAGCATCAAGGACCTCCTCCCCTTCTCTTTCGTGGATGCGAACATGAAGGAATAAAGGTTATTGCCCCATGCGCCCTGAACCAACGGTCACCGGTCGTTGGTTCAGGGCGTGTGGCGAATCGGGGCGATTTGTCTTATTTCAAACCTCCTAACATGTGGCGAATCTGAGCGATTCTTGCCTTTTCATTGGGAGTGTTCCTATACTTCAAATACCCTTCCAGGGAAAGCTCGAAACATTCCTTCGCCTTCTTCCTTTCTTCTGCCGAAGAACCCGAACTTTCCGATGAACCCGAAGCCTTTTCTGAAGACCCCGAACTTTCCGATGAACCCGAAACCTTTTCTGAAGAAGAAGCCCCCGGACTTTCTGCTGCGAAGAGATGGCAGAAGCCCAGGCGATAATAGGCATCAGGCTTCTCATTATCCCAACAAATAGGCAACATCTTCCCGTAGAGCGGCAAGGCACGGTCATATTGCTGGAGCGCAAAATAACTCTCCGCATCCATCCAGTAATAGAGCGAAAGCTCATGGGGAGCCAAACCCTGCAACTGCGGAAGCACCTCATCAAAGAGCCGGATGGCTTCGGCATACTCCCACTCATAATACAGACACACCGCCAGATAAGCCCGGTAGCGGGGATTCAACTTGTAACGCCTGTTGAGCGGCTGGAGCAACACCAGGCACTCATGAAACTTCTCGGAAGCGAAGTAATCCAATGCCCTCGCCAGCTGCTCGGCATCCGCCTTCCTATCACCCTTCTTCTCTTGAAAGGAAGCGCTTTCCGCTGCCGTTTCCGATCGGTTCAAGGACGGGCTGAAGGCACAAAAGCTCCTACCCCCAGAAAGGGCCAAAGCTCCAATACCCGGCACTGCCCAACCCGGCAAACTTCCCCAGACAAGCAGACTGCCAACCAATATCCTAAACTTCATCTACTCCTCCTCCCCATCATCATACTCCGACTCATAGCAGCCGGCATCAGGCGTCTCCTTTCTTCTCAATCCATTCCTGTCTACAGGCAATGAGGTGGCTGCATCAGCCTTTCCTATCGCTGCCGACTCCTTGCGAAGACGGAAATCATACTTCAGATTATCGGTATCGAACAGCACGAAATGCTTCTCGCCATACATCGTGGTATCCTTCACATCCTCATAAATGACATTGGTAAACTTCAGACTGTCGTCCCCCTGCATCTTCTCCGTGCGCAACACGCAATGGTCGAAGAGGAAATTGAAGGCATCCTCCTCTTTCGGAGCCTCCCAAACCACCTCATCATCATGATAACCCGTTACGAGCGAATTTCTCACCTCGAAACGAGGCAACGGAGAGGCAAAACCGATGGCCGACTCGCGACGACCATCAAACGGATAGAACTGGGCAATGGTGCAGCCGTTTACCTCAACATCTCCACCCTCTACATAGAGCGGATGTTTCAGGCAGTTGGTTATCTGCGAGTTATAAATCTGCACCTTGGCAGAATCAACCCTCACTCCGTAGCCCTGACTGTTATGAACCGTAGCATTCTCGATGAGCAGCTTCTGCTTCGTAGCATCGCCCGGTTCTATCATCACAGCATCATAGGCACTATGAATATCAGCAAACGAAATCCTACAGTCATGAGCCGAAGACATCAGTCTGATGCCCTGCCATTGTCCCGGCGTGCGGTCATAAGGCAGATAATCGAACATGTGGTCCAGTCGGTCGCCCCGCATCACCACTTCCCTGTCCTTCTCGCCCTCAATCTTCAGCGAACCGAACACCTGCAAGCCCGCATTCTCGTGGAAATAGAGTTGGGTGCCCGGAGCTATGGTCAGCGTAGCCGCCGAATCAACCCTGATGCCGCCATAAACCACAACCGGCAACGTGCTCTCCAGAAGCTTGTCTTCCTTCACCTCAAGCGAATTGAGTTTCATCGCATCCCATGAAAACGCCCTCAGATTCACCTTCTGCTCCACGCCGCTTTCCAGCGCAAACACCAGGTTATCGCTCACCAGCTGCGGCTTTTCGCTGTTCTGCATCGCCGAAGTCAGCTCTACAAACACGCGTATGCTGTCACCCTTCCTGATCTCCACATTCTGCGTCTGGAATCCCGCTTCGCTGCCCAGATAAGATCCGTCAACATTCACCCGGTAGCCCTTCTGGTTACCATTTTCCAGACGCACCGACTGGCAGCGCAGCCCCTTGCCCGTACGGTTGTAAACCCAGAAGCTTCGGGTAGGCGTAGGCACATTCGAGAAGGTGGTGTCCATCTTCAGCGTATCTACCGAAAACGACAGCACATCTCCCCTCGACGTTGAGAAACTCTCATCGTCGGCACAACTGGTAAGCAGGGCGCTCATCGCCATCCCCACACCCATTATATACAAAAATCCCTTTTTCCGTTTCATATCTATAAAAACGGAAAAAGGGAAATATTATTGTATCTGATTCTACATGAACAGGGCAAAGATAGAGGCACCCACAACCGTCATCACACCGCAGACCACGATGCTCAGACTGCTCATGGCACCCTCGATGGTACCCATCTCCATCGCCTTGGCAGTACCCAGGGCATGGGCAGAACAGCCGATGGCGATACCCTTGGCTATCGGTTCCTGGATGCGCAACAGCTTCAGGAACTTCTCGGCAAAGATATTGCCCAGCACACCCGTAACGATGATAACTACCACTGACACAGCCACATGGCCGCCCAACTCCTCAGACACGCCGATACCTATCGCCGTAGTGATGCTCTTAGGCAGGAAGGTGACGTAAGAGGCATGGTCGAAATGGAAAAGCAGGGCAAGCAGCAATACGGAGCACAAACTGGCAAGGACACCCGACACGATGCCTGCCACCACAGCCCGATAGTTCTTCTTGAGCAATTCTACCTGCTGATACAGAGGAACAGCCAGACAGATGGTGGCTGGAGTAAGCAGATAGCTGATCATATTGGCACCGGCAGAATAGGTCTTGTAGTCTACACCCGTAAGGAGCAACACGCAGATTACCAACACGATAGCAATGAGAAGGGGATTCATCAGCGACCACCCCGTCTTCATCTTCAGCAGCATACCGATACCGTATGATGCCAGACTAATCAGAACTCCGAAGAACACGGAATCCTGGAAAAGCGAAATAGAACTCATCATCATTTCTTTGCCTCCTTTTCTGTCTTGTTTTCTGAAACTTCTACACTTGCAAGGCTTTCAGCAGTCTTCTCCTGCTGCGCCTTCATCCGGTTCTTGCGGATTACCATCTGGGTAATCCATCCCGAAACACCCATCACGATGAAGGTGCTCACCACCGTCACAATGATATACTGCAGCCACGAATTGCCTATCGCCTGCCAGGAATCGATGAGCCCCACGGCAGCAGGGATAAACATCACCGGCATGACGGCAATCAGAAAGCTGCTCGTCTCACGAATATCCTTCACCTTAATCCATTTCAGCTCCAGTGCCCCGAAAAGCAAGATAATGCCATAGATACTGGCAGGAATCGGCAACGGCAGCAGGAAATGGAGCAGTTCTCCCGCAAAAGAGAACGCTATGATTATCAAAAATTGAATTAAAAACTTCATCCTGAATTACTTTTTACTTTGAACCTTGAACTTTGAGCTTTGAACCTTGAACTTTGAGCTTTGAACCTTGAACTTTGAGCTTTGAACCTTGAACTTTGAGCTTTGAGCTTTATGATTACCCATGCCCCCCTGAGCCACCGTTGAATCCGATTCCATCGGATTCCCTCCCCAGGAAAGGCCAGCAGGAAGCCCAAAAGCAAACCTCTCTTTTACAACAACCCTATATACTGTTCAATGATGCTGGCAGTCTTTTCTGCCCCCAGGCGCACGGTATCGAGGCAGATGTCATAGTCATCGGCATTGCCCCAGGTAAGCCCGGTATAATACTTATGATAGGCGATGCGGCAGTCATCCGCATGCTCCACGAACTCCTCAGCCTCCAGTCTTCCCAGACCTTCCTCATGGCGGATATTCGCAATGCGGTCCTCAAGATTGCCCTTCAGGAACACCGAAACGAGATCCTTGCGGTCGCGGAAGATATAATTGCCGCAACGGCCGATGATGATGCAGTTCTCCTGCCCAATCATATCCGTCAATACCTGAATCGGCTTTTCGGTGAGCGCCTTCTGAGGCTCACCCAGGGAAGACATGGCAAAGAGCAGCTCGTCTACCGGACGCTCATCAAAGAACGACTCCATCTCATCAAGCACCCCATGCTCCCGTGCCATATCCATCAAAGTCTTACGGGTATAGAAAGGGATGCCATAATGTTCAGCCAGCAACTTGCCCACATGAACAGCGCCACATCCACATTGGCGCGCAATCGTAATAATCATAACTCTAAAACTATTAAACCAAAACCTATATATGCCAAGAAAGCTAAGAAGATTTGACTCTTCTTAGCTTTCTCGAAGTCGGGGCGACAGGATTCGAACCTGCGACCACCTGTTCCCAAAACAGGAGCGC
>OGOP01000722.1_pt1 | contig 27999 bp, 24 predicted proteins | sample 1552591 | NCBI WGS metagenome assembly OGOP01 (sample SAMEA2580120, study PRJEB22360) | human gut metagenome | biome: human gut; feature: human-associated habitat; material: faeces | place: Denmark | collected 2008/2010 | reverse complement strand
AATCAAAGGCTTAATCGAACTTCCCGGCTGCCTGTGACTCTGGAATGCACGATTCAGTGTGTACGAATTAAAATCCTGATCTCGTCCACCGACAATAGCCACTACATATCCGGTATTATTGTCAATGGTAACAGCTGCTCCCTGCATATTGTAGGTGCCGTCATCATTTTTCTCTGTAAATCCGGCAAGCGTATCATCTACCGTGCTTTGTAGCTTTTTCTGTTTATCCATATCAATGGTGGTATAAATTTTATATCCACCGGAATAAAGCTTTTTCTGGCAAGCTGCATAAAGTTCATCATACTGCTCGTTGTAAGCTTTCTTTTCCTCATCAGAATCAAAATAATACTGGAATGTAAATCCCTCCTGTTCCATCAACGCACGTGTTGCGCAATAATAGGCGTACGTATCCACATAATTGTTGATCTTGTCTGTATTTTTCTTCTTTGGACGGTTAAGTTCAATATCTTCCTTCGTCGCCTCGTAATACTGTTCCTGTGTGATCTTACCATCATCCTTCATATTTTGAAGAATCAAATCCCGGCGTTTTAACGTATGATCTATATTAGTCACCGGGTCATAATATGTCGGACTGTTTGGAATTGCACATAAAAAAGCCACCTGCGACACATCCAGATCCTTAAGATCACAGTTAAAATAACCACGACATGCAGCATCAATTCCATAATAACCATTTGCAAAATATACATTGTTCAAATAGAACTCCAGTATTTTTTCTTTACTGTAACGTCCTTCCAGTTCAATCGCCAGAAACATCTGCTCAACTTTGTACTGCCAGGTGTCATCCGGATTCAAGTACATCAGTTTTGCCAGCTGCATGGTAATTGTACTGCCACCCTGCGTAATTCTTCCATGAGTCACTCGTGCTTTCACTGCACGCATTACTGCTTTAAAATCTACCCCGTGATGCCTGTAAAATTTTTTGTCCTCAATACTGATAATTGCAGTAATGAAATCCTGTGGTATGTCTTCGTATTTGACATATTGCGCATCCTTTGTACCTTTTCGCTCAGATATCAGCTTTCCATCTTTGTCATACACCGAACATGTCTGTGACGGAATAAAAATGGAGTCATCCGAATCTGCTACCGTCTGTACCGCTTTCTCTTTGAGAGCCTGTACCTCCGTGGCATAACCACCAAAATAATAATAGCCAAAGCCTGCTAGGACAACTACCATCAGAACAATCTGAAGCTTGATCAGAAACCAGAAAAAGCGATGCTTTTTCTTTGTTTTTTTCTTACGTTTATCTGTTCTCTTTGCCATATAATCTCCTTTATTTCCGGTTCTCCCTCCTGGGCTTACCTATGGAGTATTTTATCTCTTTTATATCTTATATGCAAATTATCTTTTTCTTAAGAAAATATAAAAGAGCTCCGGTCACCCGAAGCTCTTCATAAAAAAGGCGTCAAAATGCTTACAAATCCGACTTATTCTCCTCAGAATCCTGGTTCTTACGATTCTGCAAGATCATCGTAACTGCAGACACTGCTGCAACTGCAAATCCAAATACAAGAAAGTAAATGTCAAGATTGCATTTCTGAAAAAAACACAGAATTATCAGACCTACTACTAATACTGCCAATACGGCATAATCTAAAATCTTTCCCATTTTTGTTTACCTCCTATTAATTCTCATTTTCAGCTTCTTCAGAATTCTTGCGTTTTCGTACAAAAGCACGTATAAGATTGTATACACCACATACTAATGTAAGAATCAGAATAATCCAGTGGATAAAGCAATTGTCCTCAGTTGCTGCAAGAGGTGTTGCATTATCCTCGATATTTTTAGTATCATCTGCTACCGTATCATCTGCCGCATCTGCAAGCGGAGTCTGCTCATCAGCGATATCTGTTGCATTTGCTGCATCTACATCATTGTCTGCTACAACAACCGGTGCATTTGCCACATTGTCTGCGTTGTTTGCAACTATATTTGCTGCATTGTTTGCTGCAGGAGTATTTGCTGTATTATTGGTTCTGTTATTGTTATCGTTATTTTGATTACTGTTCGTATTGCTGTCTGGACGATTGTTGTTTGTATTATTATTTGTGTTATTGCCTGGACGACTGTTATCATTGTTACTATCGTCAGCATCATCACTGTTATCTGCATCGTCGTTGTCTGAACTATTATTGTTATTATTATCAACATCATCGTCAGATGGGTCTACGGTTGGTGTCGGATCTGGCATTGGTGTTGGATCTGGGGTCGGCGTTGGATCCGGAGTCGGTGTTGGATCCGGGGTCGGTGTCGGATCCGGATTTGTTGCAATCACATACTCAACATAATAATTGCCTACATCTCCCTTCAATCCACTAAAAATTATTTTTGTAACTGCATCTGCACCAGTTGCAGACTTAATTTCTTCTGTATATGCTTTCCATAATCTTGCATCTGCATCTTCGGCCTTAGTTGCTTTATTCTCTTCAATCACTACACCATTTTCAATTGTCTTGCTAAAAATAGTGTTTTCACCATTCTTGATAATATAAGTTAAACTGTCATATTTTGGATCCTGTGTAGTCTTCACAATCTGAAAATCAGCATGCCACCCGTTGCGTCCTTTTGCAGCATCACCAGCCTCATACTGGAATCTTCTAAATACAACTGTTGTGTTCTCCGGATCTTTCAATCCAGCGATTGCCTTATCTATTACAGATTGCTTATCAAAAGAAGTAATGACCTCTCCGCCTTCATTTTCTGTAATTGTCAAAGTGGAATCACAGATCTTTGTAAACTTGCTGTTTGAAGCATGCTTACCAGGTTCTGGAATCGGGTAATCCGGATCCTCACATAAATAACAGCTTACATTCTCTATCGTTTTCTTTTCTCCGTCCTTTTTATCTCCACAATGCTTACATGCAAGATCTTTTGCATGACCAACGATAATATTACCTCTCTTATCCATTGTGGATCCTACTGTTGTACCAGCAATCTCCTCATACTTATGTTCAACTGTATAAGAAAGATTTACATGTTTATTTGATAATCCGATTTCTTTTCCGTATCCTTCGACATTTGAACCATTAACCAGAACAGATGTAATTTTATCATAGGTTGCAGAAATCTTAAATTCTACATTTCCAGACAAATTGGTAGTTCCGGTTCTTTCAAGATTACATGTCTCTGCAAATGGATTACGATCATGTGCTTTAATGGTAACCTGTACATCCTTGGCATCCTCACCATTCTCACAAGCCACGTGAACAGTAATGGAAATTTTTTCATTTCCATTTGTAGTATTTTCATCTGCCTTCATTTGAAACTCATAGGTTGCAAGAATTGGCTGCACATATGGATAACATCTGTCCCCGTGTGTATGCGCCTCTTTGCCACATGTACGTACCGGTCCCGTGCAACCGTTCTCCTCGGTGGAATGGGTATGTTCTTCCAAGCTACATATCAAATATTTTTCCTGGCATCCGCCTTTTCCCTGTGAATGCGTGTGCTCTTCTTTCTTGCACCAAACTCCTAATACCTTTGTATAGCATGCACCCCATGTGTGCTTATGTTCTTTAATATCACAATTTTTATATGCATAGCAGGATTCTGTATGTACGTGTTCTGTATCGTCGCATGTATTCTTTGTGTAGCATGTTCCAGTATATGCCGTATGCTCATGCTCTGTCTTAGCACAAATTGGTTTTTGCTTTGTATCATAATATCCATCTACATAGTCTGTAAGTTTCTTGTAATCCCAATGATATCCCGGAAGAGCCTCTCCCTTTGCATCAAATTTATTCTGATCCCCGCGATAAACTTGTCCCGGCTTATACCCCTGTGCGTTTGTCTGCTCACTGTCCGCATCTGCCATCGTAACCATTGCAGATCCAAATACCATCGATCCTGCAAGCGTCACCGCTACGATTTTCTTAAAAAAACCTCTTGCATTCATAAACAACCTCCTTCTGTTATCCCTCAAAATTAATTTCAATCCAATTTATATCATTCACTATATCGTCAGATGGTCACATAGTGGTCACACGGAACTGTTTTTACATGTTTTTTTTTAAAACATGTTACCAGCGGCCATAAAAATATAAATAAAGAATACACATCTTTGCAAGGGAATTTCCTAATACAATGAAAAAGGGAAACATATGAATATTCTAACGTGATTTCATACATTTCCCATATCCTTTATTGTTCCATGTGCTTTCCCATAAAACTTGCTGCGGACTGTGCCAATAACTGAAAAGTTTCAAGTCTCTGTGGATCATCACTTTTAGATACAATGATGACTGCCCCCTGGCAATCACCATTACAGATAATTGTGGACAGCACTGCGCCCTTGTGGTCACTTACCCATTCTTTTGTGACCAATGGTAACTCCACATGCACGTTTTTTACAGCATAGGTACCTCGTTTTTCCATAAGTGCCTCCACCTCGGGACTCAAGCGTTCCCCTTCCAACTCTTTTTTCCCATTGCCGGAGGCTGCAATAATATAATCACGATCCGTAATACAGACAAGCGCATCTGCCACCTGTGCCAATGCCTGTGCATATGCTGTTGCAAACTCCCCAACTTCCCCAATTGGAGAGTATTTTTTTAGCATAATTTCTCCCTCTCGGCCAGTATATATCTCTAACGGGTCACCCTCACGAATACGCAGTGTACGACGAATTTCCTTTGGTACCACAATACGTCCCAGATCATCAATTCGGCGAACAATTCCTGTTGCTTTCATATATCAACGTTCCTCCATATAAATTCTGATTTTACTCTAGTATCTGTAAAATTCATGTTTCTATACCTCAAACCCAAAATTGTACTCATACGATCTCATAATGTTCCATAATAATTTTGAAATTAAACTTGTAATATGCTCCAAAATAAACTAAACTAAAAACTAGTAAATATTTCCTATTTCTCTATACGTTTGGAATATATAGGAGGAGTAACATATATGAATTATGATGCATCTGTTTTTAAGGAAAAAGCCAACCGGAAAGCCCGGATTATCTGGCTGATTTTCTCCATTCTTCTGTCTGCCAATTATGGTTCAGATACAGGGAACGGACTATACCCTGTGAACAATTACATTATCTTTTTAATTTTGTGCTGGCTTCCGGTAATCATTGGCGAAGTAATGCTTCGAGTCAAAGGCTGGACAACCGACATTTATAAACACATTCTTATTGTCGGTTATGGTATTTTTTATACTTTTGTACTCTGCACGACAGCCTCGCCTATCGCTTTCACCTACATTCTTCCTGTGATGAGTCTTCTTGTCCTGTATAAAAATCAGAAGTTTATGATTGGATGTGGAATTGCCAATACATTAAGTGTAATTTTCAGTGCTGTCTACCGCGGTATGATTCTTGGCTGTAACAGCGCATCTGATATGAAAAATTATCAGCTTCAGTTTTCCTGTCTGGTGCTGTGCTATATCTGCTATGTAATGTCTATTCGCCACCTGAATGAATCTGATGGTGCATTGACCGACAGTATCAAATCAGACCTGCATCGTGTGGTGACTACTGTTGAAAAAGTTAAAACTGCCAGCAACTCCATCATGGATGGAATTACTGTCGTCCGGGAACTTGCCTCTGAAAACAAGCATGGGTCTGATGTCGTAATGCTTGGTATGAACGAACTCTCCGATAACAATCAACATCTACAGGATCGTACTTCCTCTTCTATGGACATGACATCCGATATTCGTACACAAGTGGAAAATGTAGCAGCTATGATTGATGAAATGGTCAATCTTACTGTAGAATCAGAGGAACACGCAAAGACAAGTTCACAGGATCTCGACAGTCTTGTGAAAACAGCCGGAACGATGTCCGAACTTTCTTCTGAAGTTGAACATATTCTTCATGATTTCAAAACCGAGTTTACCATGGTTCTTGAAGAAACCGGAAAAATCGACAACATCTCCAACCAAACAAACCTTCTTGCACTCAATGCTTCTATCGAAGCTGCCCGTGCCGGTGATTCCGGAAAAGGCTTTGCGGTTGTTGCCGAACAGATTCGTACATTGAGCACCGAGACAAAGACTTCTTCTGCGCAGATTCAGGACGCTCTGACCCGTCTCGATGAAATATCGGGAAAAATGACTACTTCCATTGAGAAGACACTTGAACTGATTCAGGTAACTTTGGAAAAAGTAACTCTGACCGGTGAAAATGTACAGAAGATTACAGAAGATTCCACCCAGCTCGGAGAACATATTCAGGTCATTGATTCTGCCATGAAGGAGGTGGAAAATTCCAACCTTCAACTGGTTGATAATATGGAACAGGTATCGAATACAGTCAATGTTATTACCGGATGCATTGATCACTCCAGCGACATCAGCAAGCGAATTCTCAGCAAATACACAGAAAGTTCTACCAATATTGATAATATCGAAGACGTCATTCAGGCATTGATGTGCGAGCTTGGTATCGGTGGCTTTATGGGAATTGCAGATGTAGGTCCTGGTATGAAAGTACTCGTTCGTACATCCGATAATGCCGCCTATTCAGGAGAATTGATTTCCCATACACAGGATCGTGTGCTTATCTCTTTAGAAGAGAACCCGGCTTTATCAACTCCGATTGATTGTAATCTTCAGATTACGGTTGGCAACATTATTTACTTCTGGGAGAAGGCACTGCTTGATACGTCCGATACAAACTACTCTGTACTGTTGCAATCACGTTCGAAGATTCTCAACAGACGAAAATATCCACGCATTGATATTTCCAACACATGTACCGTAACATTAAAAGACACAGGAGAAACTTTTACAGGCAAATTCGATAATCTCAGTGCAAATGGTTTCGCTCTGATTATGACCTCCCCTGTTTTTGCTGATTGCCATGGAAAAGAAATTTCGGTTTCAATTCATAATTTTGCATTACCTTCCCATGCAGAACTCAACGGTCGCATTATCCGTTGTTCCGATAATGATGGCATGTATATTATTGGTTGCCAAATGCCGGAAGACGACTATCAGATCAAGAAATATGTTGAATCCTGTCTGAAAAAAGGAGAGCTTTCCTTCAGTTAACCTGAAGGGGCTCTCCCCTTTTTGGATTCTATCACACCATCTCCCTTTTCTATCTGTCTGTTTTAATTTACTTTACGTGAATAATCACCTTTGCTTTGATTCCATCCTCATTCGCATAAATATATGCTTTTCCTCTTCCGCAAGCATAAATATTACCCTCCTCATCCACGGTTGCTACCGTAGTATTAGAACTGGAATACATTGGTTCATTGCCGGACGAAACCTTTGCTTTCAAGCAAATTTTCTCCCCTTGTTTCAGTGATAATTCTGACTGTTCAAAGCTTACTTTCGGCTGTTTTACCATAATCTCGCAGGTAGCCCTGATGCCGTCTACTGTCACAGTAATCGTTGCAGTTCCATGCTTTACTGCAGTCACATTTCCTTTGTTATCTACAGTTGCAACACTGCTTTTATTCGATTTCCACTTTGGTTCTGTTTTGGAATTTGTTAAGACAGAGAGTGTGATTTCTCCCTTTCGATAAAGTGTTACTTTGGTGCGATCCAGCTTTACCCTGGTCTCCCGCACCTTGATTTTACAGATTTCAGATGTGCCATCTACCGAGATAGTGATTGTTGCCTCACCCGGCTTTTTTGCCGTAACAAGGCCTTTCTCATCTACCGACGCTATACTCTTTTTACTGGATTTGTAGGTCAACGCATGTCCAGTGGAGGCCACTGCCTTCAACTGAAATATGTCACCATTGTCCATAGAAATATTTTTTTGTTTCACATCAATGCGTGTTTTTTTTACAATAATCCGGCAGCGTGCCTGCGCTTTCCCTGCCTTGACTGTAATCTTTGCCTCTCCAGGTTTTTTAGCAATGATCTGCCCATAGGTACTGACTGAAGCAACCTTTGAATTGCTTGAACGGAATGTTATTTTATTTCTATTCGAAGCTACTGCTGAAATACAGAATTCATCCCCGACTTCAAGACTTTTTTCGTATACACCTAAAATAAGAAAATCAATTCCTTTTGCAGATATATCTTCTCTATTTCCTGGAAAAAGCAGCATGGACACCATGCATAGAACCAGCATTACTGCCTGTAATCGTAATTTGTGATTTGTCTTCATATGATTTCCCCCTATAAGGGAAACGTATGTGATAGAATCCGTGTCATTTCATGACCTCTTCATCATACCACATACGTCTAAAATAGCAAGCACTTTATTCTAAAATATCCATATTCCAGTTATTTTTCATAAGCTCACCTTCCGTATTAATCAATTAATCCATCTTGTCGAGCATATCTTTTTCCTTTTCATTAGCCAAATCTTCCGGTGACATATACATACGGAAGATACGTTCCAAAATCAAATCAAATATCAAAACAATACATGCCGGCATCAGGAATACAAAAATCGGGATCAACCATGTCAGAAAAATTGCAAGCAAAAGCAAAATGATGATAAGTAATGACCATGGTAAATGTCGTAGTTCCATAAGAATGGCATTTTTCAAAGTAATCTTGACCGTATTTTCAAATCTTGCAATATATGCGAAAGTATAAATGACCCATCCAATCGAAAAAGCAATCAGAATGAGGAAAAAATAGAAAAATGCTCCCATATTGTTTCCAGTCTGGAGTACTTGCCAGGTAATATAAGCATCCATAGCAAGAATAATCTGAACCGCAAGTGTTACAATCCAGGACAGTGTCGCTGGTTTAAAGTTATCTTTGAAAGCGTGGAAAAAATTCTTTGTAGTGTAGCCTCTATTTCCGCGAATAGACTTATGTACTGTATAATATAGTGCCGTGGATGATACCCCAATTGTGATGACCGGTAAGCAACAGACAAGCCATAAGACACTCAAAATTGCACAATCAACAACCTTTCCTAACGCTACGAAAAGTTTGTTGTCAAAATTAAATTTCATATTTATTCCTCCAATCTGTCAGTAATTTCATCGCAGATTTCTTCTTTTGTTTTTCCATCCGTCTCAATAGTAATATCCGCAGCGCTTTCATATAACGCACGACGCTTCTCCATAAGCTGTGCAATGTATTCTACATTCATGTGACCATTTAAGATTGGACGATCTGTGCTGTTTTTCACACGCTCATAAATTGTCTCCGGCGTTGCTTTCAAAAAAACGATTTTTCCTGTTTTTTTCATGTTCTCGACGTTCTGTGGACGAACCACCACACCACCACCGCAAGAAACAATGGATGCACCTTCCCTGCCAATAGCAAGAATCAGATCTGACTCAATGTCACGGAAATGATCCTCTCCATACTTTTCGAAAATATCATTAATGGACATTCCCTGTTCCCGGACAATCCGTTCATCCATTTCAACAAGCGGGAAATTCAATTTTCTCTGAAGATTGCGTGCAATGGTGCTCTTTCCAGCTCCCATGAAACCAATCAGGAAAATGTTGCATTCAATTGTTTTACTCATGAAAAAAACTTCTCCTTTACTTCATCGACAGGCATGTCCATACCTGTATACAGCTTAAATGCTGCAACTCCCTGCCACAACAGCATTCCTTTGCCGCCAATGCAGGTGCAGCCAGACTCCTTTGCCTCTTTCAAAAGACGTGTTTCTTCCGGATTATATACAGCATCACATACTACAAGTCCCGGACGGAATGCAGACAGATCTTTTACCACACTCTGATCTTCCATCGGCTTCATTCCAACGATGGTAGCATTTGCAAAAATATCACTGGACTGAATTTCCTCTGTCATCTTCCCGGTGTCTGCAATATCGTACACATTTACAACAATACCCGGGACTGCCTTGCGAATTTTCTCCGCCGTTGCAAGTGTTCTCTCAAAGAACGCATCCTTGATATTAAAAATTGTAATCTCTCTTGCACCATCTAATGCACACTGTACCTGAATAGCAGTAGCAGCTCCGCCACCTCCGGCTACTGTAATCTTTTTGCCTTTGATATCGATTCCATGATCCTTGAGATTGTGAACAAAACCTTCTCCGTCCGTAATATATCCTGTGAGCTTTCCATCATCATTTACAATCGTATTTACTGCACCAATAATCTGTGCAGCCGGAGAGAGTTCATCTACGTGCTTTGCCGCCTCTGTTTTGTCCGGCATCGTCACGTTGCATCCTCTCATGTGAAACAGTTTCATGGCATCTAAGGCTTCCTTTACCTGTTCTTCTTTGATATCAAAAGCTACATATGCGTAATCCAAACCAAGTTTCTCGAAACTGTAATTATACATTGCCGGCGATCCGGAATGGCCTACCGGTGACCCGATCAATGCCAGCAATCCTGTATGGCCTGAAATTCTTCCTTCCATTTATGTGTTTCTCCTTCCATTCGGCTATTTACCATTAATAATTTATTTTACCATGAATCTTACACAAGATACAATAGTTCAAGCGGGTTTTCTATTAGTCTTTTCGCTCCGTGCTCCTTTAAGAATTCGACATCGCGAAATCCCCATGTAACAGAAATACAAGGGAGTCCGGAATTTTTTGCTGTAGCGATATCCACATCGGAGTCACCGACATAAACGGCATCTTCTTTGTCAACACCCAACTCGCGCAAAGCTTTATTGACCATATCCGGTGCCGGTTTACGTGCAACCCCATCCATCTCTCCAATGGCAGAAGTTGTGTATGCTGCAAAAAACTGTTTATTTAACTCTTTTACAGCTGAATCCAGCTTATTGGATACAATCGCTATCTTCACACCATTTTCCTTCAGTGCTTTCATCATCTGCATAATATCCGGATATGGCGCTGTGTGATCCAGACAATGTGCTCCGTAATACTCCTTAAATGCCGCAAAAGTCTCCTCAAACAAAGGATTCTTTTCTCCGTCAGGCACTGCACGAATCATTAGTTTTCTTACACCATTTCCAACATACTGTCGTACCTGCTCCAATGTGCACACCGGCATGCCTTTCGATTCCAGCGCCGCATTGGTCGCATCTTTCAAATCCTCTAATGTGTTTAATAAAGTCCCATCCAAATCAAAAATAACTGCTTTTTGTTTCATAGTCTCATCTGCTTTCCGATATGTCTCTTCAAATATTTTTCTTTGCATTACATATATTTGATTCTGCTGCTCCGTGCTATTGACCAGATAATCCCCTTCTCGGCCTAATGTATAAACATGTTCCCCATTCTTCTCCTGAAACAACTTGACTTTGTGTTCCAGCTTTTTAGCATAAATGGTGCGTTTTCCTTTCGGAATGCACACATGAATGTGATCTACCGGCTCAATCGTCGTACCATCATCCTGATTTCGGAACGTCGGAGAATACTCCACATCCTTCAACTGGAATTTCCAATCGGGATACATATAAAACTGTTCCTCAAATGCCTTTTCTTTGCGAAAATACACTCCCCCTCTCGGGCCAATTGTCAGCACAATGCCTTTCTCGACAACAGTATCTACATCTCCCCAAAGTGTTCGAACTGTAATTGGTGTACCATCCTCGTACAATTCCGAAACGTGCACATATCCCCATGGAATTTTTCTCCGATAATATGTGTTTGCATTCTTTTGATCCAGTGGATATTCTTTTGCATATATGATGTCCGTATTGTTCATATATTGCTCGAAACGATAAGATAATACTGCTTTGACTCCAGATAACGAAGGATGTTCCCACTTTCCCTCATCATCAAATTCCATCCGTGGCTCAAAATTACGCTCCTGGCAGAATTTTGTATATTCTTTTGTCAGCAGGGGCATAGAAAGAAAGCCACCTGCTTTTCCCCAGTGTCCACCACCACTCCCAATGTCTTTGCTTAATTCGGCTGCAAGTTCACTGGCGTTCACTTCCTTAATGCAGCTTCGCACAGAAAACTTCACGCCACCTCCTTGAAAATTGAATACAATACAGATATCTACCGCATCTACTTCAAGTACCATATCACTGATGACACCGAGAATATTCGGATCACAATGACCTGCTTTCACAATCGAAGCCCGGTACTCATCCATGTAGTCACTGTTGAGCAAAGCCGCTCCAGCCACTTCCAGATCTTCCAAAGACATATTGGCATTGCGATATTTTGCCATAAGAATATTGTCTACATTTGCCTCATCTCGTAAATCCTTATCCAGCGGATGCACGATTTCGGTAAATCCACTGGTGTCGGTATAAAGACCATAGCTTAATGCCGTACCCAATCTCTTATTTGCCGTCACATTAAAATTCTCGTTTTTCAACATTTGCCAGATCAGAGTAGAACATGCGCCAAGATTGCTTTTTACCTCCGAAAGTTCCGGCAGATTCGTGCTGATTCTGTGATGATCGATCACTGCAATGTTCTGTGCCTCAAATTTTTCGGCATTTCCGCCACCATACTGGCAGTCCACCATGAGTAAAAGCTCCGGATTTCCGATTGCAGTCACATGTGTGATCGGTATTTCCAAATCTTCTATCATCATAACCAGATTGGTTTTTCGAATGAAATTTCTTCCTCCATAAACCAAAGATGGACTTTTGCCATATTTCTGTAAATACAAAAGAACCGCATATCCACATGCAATAGCATCCGCATCCGGATTATCGTGACATTGAATTACAATTTCATCAAATTTCAGTAAATCCTTTAATCTCAATCGTTTTCCCCTTTAACTAAACACATCATTTTCCTATGTTATACGGGAAAAACAGATTGCTTCGTCCCTTTTTATCAAACATAGAATTATACTGCAGCATATGATAATTTTTTATCCACTCTGCTTCCTCTCCAGTAGCATCATCAATATGCTGATAGCATTGCTTTTCTTTCGAATAATATCCTCTGGAATTAACTGCCGGTACCGTTTCCATCATATCTGCAAGAAACTTATTATATGCCGGCAGCTCGATGCCTGCACGTTCCAAAGTCATGGTTGACAGGAAATTCAGACTCGTAATATCCACTGTTTCTTCCGGTGTATCGTAATTGGTCCAAATAAAAAATGGTACCGTATACAAAGCTTCGAGTTCATCTTCTGTAAGACCCGACATTCCTTTTCCGTTAAGAAGCGGATAAAAATTACTATTCAGGCTTGGTTGATGATCCCCAAAGAATACGATTTCTACCGGATCATCTACTTTTGAAAAATATTCAATAAGATTCTTAACTGCCTTATCACTTTCATGCACCAATGACAAATACTGGTTGGCATCTGTGTAAGATCGCCCTATTTTATAACACCCTTCATAAAAATTGTCATATGGTTCCCCGTAACCACCATGGTTCTGCATGGTAATGCCCATCAGATATAATTTTTCATTTGCTCCACGGCTTTCATACCGCTCTATTATTTTATCATAAAGTTCCTGATCTGTGATATATTCCCGTAAGATCTTTGTCTGATCGAAATCATCAATAAAGTGCATCTCATCATATCCAATCTTTGGATAGACCTGATTTCGACTCCATCCGGTCGCATAATATGGATGCATGGCAACACAGGTGTATCCATCGTCCTTAAGATTCGATACAATAGATGTCGGGGTATCACTGATATACTGCTGGTACACCACCGAACCTGCAGGAAGAAATGCCATGGAATTTCCTGTCAGATATTCCCACTCTGAATTCGGTGTCTTGGCACCAAATACAGACGACAGCGCATATCCCTTCGTAGTATTTTCTTTCAGTGAGTCAATAAACGGTGTAAGTGGAATATTTGTCTGTAAATCTCCTAACACACTCAAATCGGAAAAGGATTCATTCATAATAACAATAATAGTAGGGTCCTTTATATCTGTTTTGGAATAATCCTTATCATTGCTACTATATTTCTTTTCGAGTTTTTGAATAGCTTCCTCAGAATACCCGTCCGGCTGTGCAATAAAACTGTCACGAATTCCTAAAATGTAATTGAGAATATATCCGTTGCGATAGGTTCCTTTCTGCTCCCAGGTTTCTGTATTTACATCATAAGCAGCCATTCCCACAATAATCACACATATAGCCGCCAACATTGCATCTATAATGCGCATCTGCCATGCACGTGCAAATTTTACATGACATTTACGCACAAATGCAATAAACAAAGCTGCTCCAAAAATTGCATATGCCCCTCTGTCATTAAGTTGCAGCTTATAGTTTCCGGCAACGCTCAGTCCTGTTCCGATAGACCGGATATCTGAAAACGTAAATTCGTTTCCACGGAACAGATATACGAAATAATTTATGAACGCAAACGACAGCAGTGATGTATGCGAAATAATACAGGAAAGTCCCGCATTATTCGTAAAAAGCTGCACAACAAGGTACACAACCAGACAGCACAACACATTCAGTACCCATTTCAGATCTGACATCCGCTGAAACAATTCCGAATCCAGAAGCATATATTGTATCGAAAAAGTAGTAAATATCGCTCCTGACACAAATAAAATGGCCGTCCATAACCATGGGCAACGCTGGTCAAGGTCAATTTTCAGGCTTTTTATCAGATAATAGAGAAGTCCATAAGCGATGAGTACTCCGATGTGAAATCCAATTGTAACATACATAACGATAGCCAGAATAATGGCTATCGCTGCTCGAATATTATTCTTTTTATCATATTCTAGTTTTATTTTAAATTCTACTTTCATGCCATTACCATACAACAAAATTCCCGGCATGTAAACCGGGAATTCTGAGTGAAAATCTTAATTTTGTGTGAACAATTTTGCTTTTACTGCTTTTTGAAGTTTGTGTAGCCTTTCTGCTGATATGGATGTTCTGCCCAAAGTTTGTCAGCAGTTCCTTTCCACTCCTTTGCATACTCGAGACATTTTCCGCAAAGATGCTCTACCGGCTCTGCCTCTTCCACATCTGTTGAATGTGCCCCGGTCTCATGTACCATTCTCTGGAGAATTTCCGGATTCTCGAGCATTGGACATGGGCGAAGCATATTGTCATTAAATGGCTGATTGTCTCTGTATGCCATAAACAATGGCTGCTTTAAGCACTCTAACAGAGATTTTTCTCTGATGTTCGCACCTGAGTAATGGATAAATACACAAGGCTCCACATCACCCTTCGGGTTAATATGACAGTAGTTACGTCCTCCGGCAATACATCCTCCAACGAACTCGCCATCATTCTGGAAGTCCATAACGAAAATTTCTTTTCCACCTTCCATAGCACGAACTTCACGGATTCTGTGATAAATATATTCTCTCTGTTTCTTTGTAGGCATCAGTTCCGGCGATGCATTCATGCCAACCGGCATGAGATGGAAATACCAAGCGAAACGGCATGCTCGATCAACAGATCAAAGAACTCATCACTTGTAACAGCATCCATGTTCTTGCTTGTGTAACATACACTGTTACCAAAGATCAGTCCATTCTCATGAAGAAGATCCATTGCATGGATAACTTTGTCGTATACACCTTCGCCTCGACGGAAATCATTGGCATCCTCAAATCCTTCCAATGAAATAGAAAGTGACAAGTTACCAACACGCTTCATCTCATCACAAAATGCCTGATCTACGAGTGTTCCATTTGTATAACAATGGAACGCACAATCATTATGCTTTTCGCATAATTTAATAATATCAGCCTTACGTACCAATGGTTCTCCACCGGTCATCATATAAAAATAAATACCAAGTTCTTTGCCCTGTGTAATGATATTGTCTAATTCATCATAAGAAAGATTTAATTTGTGTCCGTATTCGGCTGCCCAACATCCTGTACAATGCAGATTGCACGCACTGGTAGGATCCATGAGAATCAGCCATGGAATATTGCACTGCTCTACCTCACGCATTTTACGAATCTTCTTTGTTCCTGCAAAAGCAGCCTGATAGCCAAGGTTTAATGCTGTCATCTTTGCAACATGCGGGTCTGTCTCATCAAGAAGACGGTTCACATAACGCATCCACTTGTGATCCGGGTTCATAATCATTTTCTTAGCGCCCTCATAAGACTCTTTTCTAAAATTATTTCCCATGAATTTCTGAACCAGGTTTACAATGTTCAGTAAAGCCTTTTCTCTATCTTTATTAAGACTTTTCAATGCCGCATCAATCGCAAGAGAAAATGCCTGTCTTTCTGCCGCGTCTTTTAAACTTGCCATCCTTATGCTCCTCCTTTTTCTCTCTTTCAAACTCTATTGGAAGTATATTGGATTTTTTGTCGAAAGAAAATATGCAATTCTAAAATCCTGTATACCCTTAATATACATTTCGGCCTTTTTGTCTATATAATATATGCTTATCAGTAATTCGAAATGTAGTTTCCAATACTACATGAATTATATCACGACATTTCATAAAGTCAACCAAGAAGCTCAGGATTTTTTCTCAACTAATTTCCCTGCTTTTTTCGGAAAAAGTCCTTAATCTGTTCCAGAATAATCTCCATCAACCGTGTTCTTGCCTCCACACTGGCCCATGCAATATGCGGTGTTATAAAAAGTTTGTCACTATCTTTAATCCGGCGTAAAGGATTATTCTCCTGCATCGGTTCCACAGAAAGCACATCAAGGCCTGCCGCTGCAATCTGTCCCTGCTCCAACGCATCTGCCAGATCTGCTTCATTAATAATCGGTCCTCTTCCAAGATTCAATAAAATTGCTGATTTTTTCATTTTTGCAAAAGCCACTTTATCCATCAGTCCTCTGGTGTTCTCATCAAGTGGTGCATGAATGGACACAATATCCGACTGTGCCAGCAGTTCATCAAAACTTACCCTCTCATAATCCGGTTGCGAATTTTTCCCGGATGTCGAATAATAGATGACATGGCAGCCAAACAATTTCGCTATATCCGCAACTCTTCTTCCAATATTGCCAAGGCCGATAATACCGTATGTCATTCCACTTAACTGGTGAAATCTCTTCGCAAAGTGCGTGAATGTCACATCGCCCACATACTTCTCTGTCTTAACGTAGTCATCATAATAACGTAGTTTCTCCAATAAATAGAATAATAATGCAAAAGTATGCTGTGCAACCGATTCCGTGGAATATCCTGCCACATTCCGCCATGCAATGCCACGTTCTGCAAGATACTCTTTATCCAGATTATTGGTACCTGTTGCAGTCACGCAGACAAGTTTGAGATGATCTGCCTCTCCAATAGATTTTTCATTGATTTCTACTTTATTTATAACAAGAACATCCGCATCCTTTGCCCGCTCAGCTGCTTCTTCTGCTGTCGAAAAGCCATATTTTATTACTTCTCCTAACGCTTCATAACCCGAAAAATCAATGTCATCTCCAATTGTTTTTGCGTCCAGAAATACGATTTTCATGTGTTTCTCCTTATATAATGTACCTGTTTATGGTAAACAAAAGGCTAATCACTGTAATCTGATTAGCCCCTGAATATTTTTCTTTTGTATTTGTTATGATTAAAGGGTCAAACGGTGTCATTTATTATGCAATCGAAAACTTATAGATTGTTTTGGATGCATAGTCCTTTCCAGCCGCAGTAATCGGAGACTGGAAATTCGGTTCATTGACAGAGTTTGGGAAATACTGTGTCTCTAAGCAAAATGCTTCACGTTCTTTGTATGTAACCCCGCCTTTTCCTTTCTGTCCCTGTATAAAGTTTGCACTGTAAAACTGCATACCGGGACAATCCGTATAAACTTCCATCTGAATACCCGACTCCGGTGCATAGGCTGTGGCAACTTTTTCCACACCATTACCAGTATGATCCAGCGCAAAATTGTGATCGTATCCGCTTCCATATTTTAATTGGTCATTTTCTGCGTTAATGTCCCGTCCAATTGGTTTTGCAATGCGGAAGTCAAATGGTGTACCTTCCACATCTGCCAGTTCCCCTGTAGGAATTGCTTTTCCATCCTTTACCGGTGTAAAATGGGATGCTTTGATCTGTAGGGTCTGATCCAGCACAGAACCGGATGCATGCCCATTTAAATTAATATATGCATGATTAGTAAAATTAAATACCGTATCTTTATCTGCTTTCGCATGATAAGTAATTGCAAGGCCATTGTCTTCTGTCACTTCATAAGTCACCTGAATGACTGCATTTCCCGGATATCCCTGCTGAAGATCCGCATCTTCAATCTGCAATGTAATCATCTGATCCGTGCAGGAGATCACATTCCAGAAACGCTCCGAGGTTCCATTCGAACCACTGTGGAGACTGTTTTCATTATCATTTGCCTCTAACTGATACTCTACCCCATTGATTGTAAATTTTGCATTTGCAATACGATTGCAGTTGCGTCCTACGACAGCTCCGAAATAACAAGTATTTTTCTGATAGTCTGCCACATCGTCATATCCAAGAATAACATCCGTATCTTCCCCATTTCTGTTTTTGACAAATACAGATACCAGTGTTGCACCAAAATTTGTAACCATAGCGCGCATTCCCTTAGAATTGCAAATGGTGTACAAAGATGCTTCTGTCCCCTCTGCCGTCTTTCCAAATGTTGTTTGTTTCATATTCCCTCCTATATCATCATTGCTATTTGCTGTATTCAGAATTTCTCATCTAGATATTACTTCATTTCTATAAAGAAGTAAAGAAAAATGCCGATATAAATTATATAAAGTTTGCATTATGGGAGGAATATCATGGCAAAGGTATCTTCAGGTCTTAGCCTGTCAACAAATTATTTTATGCGCAACTACTACGCAAACAATCGGGACGTCATAAAAAACAGTGGTCGCAATGACTATACAAAAATCGAATTATCATTTGAAGACAGTCGCGCACTGACACGTGCCTCCAAGCGTCTGCTTAACAATGATTATGGTTCTGAGACGGATGAAAAAGACAACGATATCAGTGATACCACCCGTTCTTCCATTGAAGCATTCGTGACCACATACAACAATGCCATTGATTCTTCCAAGACAACGGACAGTCATGACACAAAACGTTATCTGAAACAGCTAAAATCTTTGACAAGTAAATATTCCAGCGAATTGTCCGAGATCGGCATCACAGTCGAGCGTTCCGGAAAACTGACAGTCAATGAAGACCTTCTTAAGACTGCCAATAATTCCAAGGTGCGAAAAATTTTCTCACCGGATCAGGAATATTCAAAGAAAGCCTATTCCATCTGCGGCAAATTCAACAATGCCGTCCGCGACGACATTGTTTCCCAGATAAATGGAAAAGGCTTACATATCAATATTGCATTATGATACCCGCACCGTTCTGCAATTTCTGTGATTGGCTCATTGCCAGAAACCAATAGTTCACAGGCCAGTTTCACCCGGCTTTTGATCACATCATTCATGCACGTTATATGAAAATATTTAAAAGAGGGAACGAAATAAATCTCTGAAAAACATTTTTCTTGAAATACCTTTCGGTTCGTGCTAAACTTTTGAACTGCGTGTTTATAAATTTTTTATAAATATTTTATAAAGCTTTACCGAAAGGATTAATCAAATCATGAATGAACTCAGACCAAAGCTCTTTGACGTAATGAAGGGCTACACAAAAGCGCAATTGATGAAAGATATCATCTCCGGTATCATTGTAGCCATCATTGCGCTTCCTCTTTCTATTGCCCTTGCAATCGCTTCCGGCGTAGGCCCGGAACAGGGACTATACACCGCAATCATCGCCGGTTTCTTTATCTCATTTTTCGGAGGAAGCCGGGTACAGATTGGCGGTCCAACCGCTGCATTCGTTGTAATCATCTACGGAATTGTAGTGGAATATGGAACCGACGGACTGATCGTAGCAACCATTCTCGCCGGTATTATCCTTGTGATTATGGGTATCTGCCGTTTTGGTTCTCTGATCAAATACATTCCTTATACAATTACAACAGGTTTTACATGTGGGATTGCTGTCACTCTGTTCGTAGGACAGCTGAAAGATTTCTTCGGCATGGATATTGCATCCGTTCCTTCTGAATTTCTGGATAAACTGATCATCTACGGGAAAAACATTCGAACTGTCAACGTAACGGCAACCCTGATCGGACTTCTGGCAGTTGCCATCATGTTCGTCTGGCCAAAGATCACTGATAAAATCCCGGGTTCTCTGATTGCAATCATCGTGACAACTGCTATCGTGTATTTTGCAAAATTACCGGTAAATACCATCGGTAGTGTTTACGGACAGCTCAATTCCGCATTTCCTGCCTTCCACGTTCCAGCCATTTCCATGAAACTGGTGCAGCAGATGCTTTCACCGGCCTTTACGATTGCAGTACTGGCAGCTATCGAATCCCTTCTTTCCGCAGTTGTATCGGACGGAATGATCGGCGATACACATAAATCCAATGCAGAACTGATTGGACAGGGACTGGGAAATATTTTTTCCGGCCTGTTCTGTGGAATTCCTGCAACGGGTGCCATTGCAAGAACTGCTGCAAACGTGCGCAATGGTGGCCGCACTCCGATTGCCGGCATCGCACACTGTGTGACACTGACCATCATCCTTCTGGTACTGATGCCACTGGCAGCACTCATTCCGATGGCTGCCGTACTTTTGGTTGTCGCTGCAAATATGGCAGACTGGAGTTCCTTTCTTCGCCTGTGCAAAAGTGCTCCAAAAAGCGACATTATCGTACTTGTGGCAACCTTCTTTTTAACCGTATTTTTTGACCTGGTTGTTGCTATTGAAATCGGTGTTGTTCTCGCCGCTTTACTTTTCATGAAACGTATGGCAGAAACCGCAGATATCAAGGCATGGAAGTACACGGATTCTCCGGATATCACTCCGGGAGAGGCCGAAAAACTTCGCGATATTCCACATTCCATCAGTGTATTTGAAATCTGTGGCCCAATGTTTTTTGCAGCCGCAGACCAGATTTTGAATATCAACAGCAATCACCACACCAAAGTCGTTGTCATTCGTATGCGCAGCGTGCCTGCTATTGATGCAAGTGCTATGAAATCACTCCATGAGCTGGTTGGCCGCGCAAAGAAAAAGAACATCACGTTGGTATTCTCGCATATCAACGAACAGCCAATGCATGTTATGGAAAAAGATGGATTCATCGAACTTGTCGGAAAAGAAAATTTCCACGACAATATTGTAGACGCACTGGATTACGCAGAAAATCTTGTGAAATAAGTAAAAAAGGCTTCGAAAGTGACTCTCCATTTCACTTCCGAAGCCTTCTTTATGCTATCGTTTTCTTCTGTCTCTTCCACTTTTCTGATAATATGCAGCTTTGTTCTCATACATCCGTGCATCTGCTGCCTTTGCGATATCATAATTCGTATCCCATTCTTTTTCATCACTGGAGACATAGCCACAGGAAACCGACATTTCTTTGACCATCTTTCCCTGCCACCGCCGCACAGTTTTATCGAACGTCTCCCTGATATTTTCTATGTTCTGCATCTGATCGAGAACAATGATTACAAATTCATCGCCTCCAATGCGATATACTTTGCCAACCTCAGCAAAACATTGTTTCATACAGGACGCCACTCCCCGGATCAATTCATCACCTGCGGCATGTCCTAACGAATCATTCACAGTTTTCAGACCATTCATATCCAGCGAAATGTAAACAAACGCTTCATCCATACGCAACTGCACAATATCTTCTTCGTATGCATGCCGGTTAAAACATCCGGTCAGTTCATCCGTATGCGACCGGTACATCAGCAGTTCTTTTTCTTTATCTGTTTTAAAAATGCGCCACAGCATATAGATCATGCATGCAGTTGCAAGGCTCAGATACACACCAACGATAAGCATCGCAATGATTGTATTTTTGAAATTGAATGTAGATGCAATCAGAACACCTACCACATACTTATCATCCTGCCGCAGTATGCATTTTTGCTTTTTCCCATCCACAGAAACTTTCACCGATGCTGTTTCAGCAAGGTTGAAATTCCTGGTATCAACACCAATATCCTCCAGAGTTTTTCCTATTTTATCCGTATCTGTAGCGCCATAGATTTCTCCGGTTTTTGTATCCGCCACAAGAATACTCATTCCCTCATAAACCGGCATATTTTCCACTACCGAGGATACCTCGTTCTGCTTGACCTCTTCCAAAAGCCGCACCGGCTTGATTCCCACCTGTACCATCCGGGTTCCTGCTTCATTCCAGGTAATTGCATACATCATTTCCTTGCCTTCCGAAGTATTCGGTGTCACATCCTGACACATGGTAAGTGTCTTGTCTGTGAGCATCGGCTTAAAATATTCTATCTGCTCCCCAGAATCAAAATTATATCCATAATATTTTGGCACGGAGCCGCTGTAAATAGTTCCATCTTTATCAAACAAATGCACTTCATCCACAGACATAAGGTTCGCAATCTTTCTTTCTGCTTCCGGTTTGGCATCAATGATATATGCTACCGCCTTTGCACGGACAATATAATCGTCCTTGAGCGAATTGATCAATTCCTCCTCGCTCTGTGTATTTCTGTCCAATACATTGATCACCCGATCCAAAAGAACCTGCGATGTCTGATACGTATTTCTGTTGTTCACATTATTCAAAATTCCTGCTTCCAGCAAAAGGGGCAATCAATACGACTACCACACCCAGCAGGATAAATTTGCGCTTTTTCATATAGGTACCTCTATTATTTGAACATCAGCCATGCAAAATTTGCATCTATAATGATAGTGTACCACATCAGCCGTTGAATCAAAAGGGACTTTTCCCCACACTTCCTAGCCCAAAAGCGAAAATAAAAACACAACAATGCCAAGAATAACAAGGATTACACCCGTTGCGCGGTTCAGTGTCTTTGGTGTTGCTTTATTTGCAAATACTGCCGCAATCCGCGCCCAGAGAAGTGTAAAAATCACACACAGTACCAGTACCAGCCAGTCCGGTTTTCCACCGATAGCAAAATGTGATGCAGCACCGGTAAATGCTGTAAACGCCATAATAAAGACGCTTGTTCCGACTGCTGTCTTCAACTCATAACCAAGTACCGATGTCAGGATAAGAAGCATCATCATACCACCACCTGCGCCGACGAATCCGCAGATAAATCCAATACAGACACCGCTTACCACCGACTGTATGGCACGCTTTTGGGCAGATACGCCCTGCATAGCTTCCTTCGTGGTCATGACCGGACGGACAATAAATTTGATACCGAGCAGAAATGTCATAAAGACGGAAAAGTTTCCCATCGTGGTAGATGGCACAAGGCTTGAGACATAGCTTCCAACTACGGTAAACACAAGGACACTCACCATCATGATCAGGCCATTTCTCACATCCAGATTCTTATTTTTTCCATAGGTATATGCGGACACAGCACTGGCGAGCACATCGGATGACAGTGCAATTCCAACCGCCATGTATGGCTCCATTCCAAGGAATGTAATGAGCATCGGACTGATCACGGCCGCTGCACTCATGCCTGCAAAGCCTGTTCCAAGTCCGGCTCCCATTCCTGCAAAAAATGTCACAATAATTGTAAGTAATAATTTCATTGTCCTAGTTGTCCCCTTTCAATATTCCATCCAGATTCTGTTCCATTCGTCTGACCATTTCTTCCATCTGTCGCTACATCTTTTCATCCATACCAGAAAACAGTTGCTCCTTAAATGCTTCCTGCAACTGTCCTCCTTTTTCGATGACCGGCTGCGCTTTTTGTGTACAGATCAGCTCTGTTTTTCTCCGGTCACCTTCTACCGCCCTTCTCTCCAGATATCCTTCTTTTACCAGCCGGTCAACATGTACCGATACAAGATTCGCCTTGATTTTCTGGGCAAATTCAAATCCCATCCTCATAGATTCAGCTCCTTTTATGCATTGCGCAATTCTTCTTTTTTGAATTGTTCATTTTTGAACTAATTATGCACAAAAAAATAGAAAAGTCAAGTGTTGCCAACCATGGCGGCAATCGTGCTTTTGCTTACGCTTTCCCGGAAAAAATTAGAACCTATTTTCCACGGTGGAGCATCCACGGATAAACCCAGAAGATTACTCCTCCGATTCCTGCGGATGCAATGCAGGTCAAAATCAAAGCGCCTGCAATTCCCCATGCAAAATAACCAATCATCACAAGAACCGAAAGGACCACCAGAATCAGACACCGCAGGATCATCTGAATCATGCTTTTTACCACATCCATCGAAGTGACTGGAATCAGTGCTTCCATCAAAAGTCCCACCTGTGAATACAGGAAATCTACAATAAGAAATGTCAGGTACCACAAGATCATGATGCCAGGCTGTTCCCCCATAATCACTGTCGCTGTAATCATTCCCGGAATCAGATCGACAGCCGTCCCATATACTCCGGCAAGAACGCTGAACCATACTTTTTTATACGGATTCTCCGGCACTAAAAACAGCCAGTTGCGCGCCGTTTCCTGTGCGATTGGATTCCCCATATTGCGGAAAAACATCACCAGAAGCAATACACATCCGACAGAAAAAAAGCTATGACTCTCTACCACTTTTATCGTAAATGCAGCCACACAGACAATAACTGCAAAATAGAACAGCATCGTATTGGTCACCAGACCAAATTTCGCCATCCTGCGTCTGCTGTATACTTCCTTGGTAAAAAAGACCGAAGCCCCGGAACCTCCGAACACACCTTCTCTCTGGATACGTCCGGAACGTTTCTTTGTATTTACGACACGTCCTTCTTTTGCCGCATCCAGCATCTGCGCACGCTTACTTGCCTCCGAAAGTGCATCCTCATAAAAGTCTGCCGGAATCTGCCAGATTGCAACGATAAATACAACCACGCTCGCCAACATCAGTACCAGATAGATCAGAAACGGCACCACTTCTCCGTTGACCGCACACATAATCATGCCTTTGTACCAGCCCAGCACCGGAATCATACGGCTCCAGTGCGCAGATAACGTCATATTTTCCGTCTCAAGAATATCTCCTGTTGAAAAATATACTGCTGCAAGCACACCAGCTACCGCAAGAACAACCACCAAAATAAATGGAATCACATACTTTTTCAGTTTCTCATGCGTGGAGCAGACCGTGTAAGTAAGCACAACCATCAGTCTCTGGAACACAAGAAGCAGGATCCATCCCACAAAGATGGCAACAATTGCAGGAACACCAAGTCCCATATTAAGCACTAGATTCGGGATTTGGAAAACCAGATACACAGAAGCAAATACTGTCGCAATCATCTGAAAGCTCAAACGAAACATGAGCACCGACTGCGGTTTGAGTGGCGCAGTAAACAAAAGGTTCACATCTGCCATCTGAAAAATTTCGGTTCCGTTTTTGGATCCTGTGTACATTCCCCACAACAGGATAACAAGAAACAGCAATATCACTACACTTTCAACATGTGTCTTTACAAGGGCAATATCCTGCGGGCTCATCGGTTGATCGGTCTCTTCCGTATCTTCTTCCTCCACATCTTCCGATTCCTGCATCTCCGAGGCTTGTTCTGCCGCCTGCTGATGATCCATCACGGAACCTGCGATTCCACCGACCAGACCAAAGATCACACCAAATCCGATAATTGCCAGAAAAATCACCAAAAAGGTACTGCGAAACATCTTTTTTATGGTGTTTACAAAGGTATGCAGTGCATAATAACCCCATAATTTCATACCTTACACCTCACTCTCCGCATCCGCACCTTCTGTGATCTCAAAGAAAATATCTTCCAGACTCTTATCGCTGCCCTGTAAATTCTGACGCTCGACAATCGAGGCAATCTTTCCCTGTTTCATAATATAAGTGGTATCCCAGAGTTCTTCGATACTGTCGATCATATGCGTACTGACCAGCACCATACAGCCACGTTCACGCAATTCCTGGAACAGCAGCTTTAATTCTTTGATTGCATGCGGATCAAGACCAATCATCGGCTCATCAAACAATATCAGCTTTGGACGCGGAAGCAGTCCACAACAGATTGACAGCTTCTGTTGCATTCCTTTTGACAACTCATCACCGAACTTTTTCTTTTTATCTGCCAGATCAAACCGCTGCAGAAGCGCTTCTTTCTCTTCCTTATAATCCTTTAATTTATAGGCACGCGCAATAAATTCGAGGTGCTCATCTACAGTCAGATTCGGATAAAGCGACGGAATCTCCGGCACATATCCCATAATTTTCTTTGCCTCAACGGATTTGTTGTTCAAACCGTTTACGCGAATCTGTCCCTCGTATTTGAGAAATCCCATAATACATTTGATGATTGTGCTTTTTCCCGCACCGTTTGGTCCAAGCAGTACACCGATCTCCCCGTCCGGGATAGTCAGATTGATGTCATCATTTGCACAGACTTTACGGTAACGTTTTGTTACATGTGATACTTCTAACATTGTTTTTCCCTTTCTATCTTCTTTACTGTTTTCACAATATCACACTCTGCACGCGAAAAAAATTTTTCTTTTCTTAAAAAACCTTAACGGTTCCTTAAAACAGATCCAGCATATTATCCAGATAAATTTCTTCCCGGACATACAGTTGGTACTGTGGTTTTGTCATGTAATAAAGCAGAAATTCCAGAATCAACGCACTGCCAAGCCCACGCCCTTCGATTTTGAAATTGGAAAAGCCCATTGGCAGATATACATTTTGGATTGCATCAATACCGATAAATCCCGGATTTTTCATTGCTTTTGAAAAACGATAGCCCTGATCAGAATCTGGAGCAGCGCAATGATGTTCCTTGTTTTCTCCAAGGTTTTTACGACTGACGGTTTCATAGCAGGCTTTCCGGTCCATACACCCAAACCAGCAACATTCGTTACACAAAAACTCCACCTTATCTTTCTCTGTCTGAGACAATGTCTCCCATCGATCAAAGGCTTTATTTAAGCGAAAATCAGGCACGACATACCGGAAATCCTCCCGTCGGATTTCATGCATTAGCTTTTCAAAATCTGTCAGAACTTTGGTGGTAGAAGAGACAAAATAAAGATGTGGACAGGTCTTTTTCAAATATTCCAGCAGCAGGTCCGAATGGACAATGACGCCGTTTTGCGTTCCTTTACTTTTTTCAAATAACGCGCAGAGCGCATTGCATTTCCGGTCAGAAAGATGCTCCTCTTTTAAAAGAGAGTTACTGAATGTCAGCCGCGCGGATATTCCATATTCCTGCATCAGCGCCAGAACTTCCTCTGGATCATCCTCCCCGAATCCGGCACGGCCTCCGCCCCAGATACAATCTGCCGGAGCTCCGCAAATGGAACCAATTTCACACCAGTCATAAAAGTATTCCCTGTGCTCCCGGTAAATTGGAAGAAATACACGATACAGTTCATAAAATTCAAACAAGCCCGGAAGGTGATAGTATGCTTTTCTCATGATTTCACCCTTTCATTTTCAGAAAAAGAAGCCATTCTCTCCTGCGAAAATGGCTTCTGAAGCGATACTACTTATTATCAAAATTAATACTGCGGATAATGTTACGGTTGATGATCTGTGTCCCCTTTTTCGGTGTCTCGATCTTCACCCACTGTGCATCCACATCCATCAGTTTTCCCTTGATGCCACCCACATCATTAAATAAACTTACCACACAGTCTTTTCCTATATAAGCATCTAACATTGAACCACTCATAATTTCACATTCCTTTCCATTCTCTGTTACAATAAACGAATTCTCATCCTGAACTGCCAGCATATTGAGGGTATTTACCATATTTAAATTATTGACAGCTGTCATTATTGTTACTGCATCCATACCTTCATCACCTCATAGATATCAGTGTAACATTCCTTCCACATACTTGCAATTACTTTGCAATTGCTTCACAAAACTTTGCGGACGGAATCAGTTTTTCCAGAAGACGCTGCTTTCTTTTTTTCATCCACAGCGGTGTGCGGTTGAATTTATCACAGGTTTCCATTCCGAACAAATGGTATTTTTCCAGATCTTTGCTGTTGGCATTGTAAAGTCTGCCAGCTTTCATTCTTTCCTAGTTGTTCATATTCATTCTCCTTCTTTTTCTATAAACATTTGCACATTTTCTTTCGTAACCTTCTGATATGCACAGTAAATATATTTGTAGTTTTTAAACGGATTTGGATTTTTTTCATCCTCTGTCACAATCGAAAATGCAAGATTTGCCATTGCTGCTGCCTGCCCTTCTTTGTCGTTGTATACGGTTGCTGCAAGTGTTCCGTCTTTTACCGCTTCAAGCCCTTCTTTTGTCC
>OGOP01000684.1_pt1 | contig 28773 bp, 30 predicted proteins | sample 1552591 | NCBI WGS metagenome assembly OGOP01 (sample SAMEA2580120, study PRJEB22360) | human gut metagenome | biome: human gut; feature: human-associated habitat; material: faeces | place: Denmark | collected 2008/2010 | reverse complement strand
ACAACTCCGGTTAAATTTCCCATTCCGGCACGGGTTGCAGTTGATACAATCAATGTCTGTAAGGATGAAAGAGTGCTTTTTTCGCCTTTATCCTTTTTGTTGTTTGCTGTCAGTACTTTTACCATATCTGGAAATAAGCGGATCGGTAGGAATCTTGTTTTTATTGTAAATACGATTCCTGCTGGAAATAATAACAGGATCAGAAGTGAGATTCCTAAACTTCCCCCACCTGGAAGTGGTATATGAATCCAGTCTCCCCACAGGAATTGATATACAGTTTCAATTAATTTGATGATCATTGATCTATCTTCCTTTCGTGATTGCTTCCAAAAAAGAAAGCATGCAATCTTGTTTTATATGCATGCTTTCTTTTTATTATATAAAATTTTGTTATGAAATTCAAGTAATATCGGGTCTTATCCTATTTTAAATATCTGCTTACCAATGTAAGGATCAAAAAGCATCCTACTTCTAATAACACGATCGTTCCTCCTGGTTTGAGTCCGATATAATAAGATAGTGTTAATCCGATCACCGTTGTGATCAGTGCTGTGATCACGCCGATGATCATAACAGCCTTATAGCTTCTTCCTACCTGCATTCCACATGCGATCGGGATAACGAGCATGGAGGATACGATCAGAGTTCCTACGGTTCTTGATGCGATGGATACGGTAAGGGCGGTTAACAGTGTAAAAATAAAGTTGATCGTCTTTACTGGTACACCACTGATCCTTGCTGCATTTTCATCAAATCCAATGTAAAATAGTTCTTTGTATAAAAGTAATACACAGAGTAATACTAAGGCACTGATCACGCATACGATCAGTAGTTCGTCTTTGCTGATCGAGATGATACTTCCAAAGAGGAAGCTGTTAAAGTTTGTTCCATTTTTTACAAAACCAGATAACACTCCGGCTAGTCCGATCCCTGTTGACATGATGATGGAGATTGCCATCTCTGAATATCTTGGAATCTTTCTTCGGATCGCTTCAACTCCTAGTGCTGCGAACAAACAGATCCCCATCGCTCCAAGGATTGGATTGATCCCAAGTAATAATCCGAGGGCTACTCCGGCTAAGGAAGCGTGAGAAAGTGCATCACCGATCATGGACATTCTTTTTAATACGATCGTGATTCCGATCAGTGGAGTGATCACTGCCAGAAGAATTCCTGTGATAAATGCTCGTTGCATAAATCCATATTGAAGCATTTCTATCATTGTTCCTCAATTCTCCCTTCATCCATTCTCAAAATACGATCACATCCTTTACAATCCTGTAATCTTCCATGTGTGATCATAAAAATAGTTGTTTTGTATTTTGTATTAATCTCATATAGCGTGTCATATAACGCTTTCGTTGATGTGGCATCAACTCCTGTTGTTGGTTCATCTAAGATCAGCAGTCTTGGATTTGAGATCATTGCTCTGGCGATCATCACTCGCTGCTGCTGCCCGCCGGATAATTCTCCAATTCTTCGCTTGAGGAATTCATCCATCCCGAATTCTTTTAATGTATCTTTGATCTTCTTTTTATGTTTCCTGTTTGGAAGATGGAATAAACCAAGTTCCTGATATAGTCCAGTTACCATGATTTCTTCAACCGTTGCCGGGAAACTCTGATTTTTGCTGATCCCATTCTGGGCAACGTAACCAATCTGTTTCTTTAATTTGGAATCATTGTCCATAATAATGATTTCTCCCTCATCTGGTTTCAGTTCTCCCAAAATAAGACGCATAAGCGTACTTTTCCCGCTTCCATTCTCTCCGGTTAATACGACATATTCCCCTTCATTGATCGTAAGATTGATCTCATCTAATACTTCTGTATCGCTGTAACCAAACTTTACATGATTTAGTTGTATCATTTTATCTATGCTTGTTTTGCTCATTCACTTAATGCCTCTTTAATCGCAGAGAGATTTTGTTTCATTACAGAAAAATAATCTTGCCCTGCTTTGATTTTCTTATTGCTTAATCCCTCGAGTGGGTTTAGCATCTTTGCGGATGCTCCTGTTTCTTTGGCAATGGTTTTTGCTACTTTCGGGCTTACCAATTCTTCAAAAAAGATCGTTTTGACCTTATGTTTCTTTGCAAATTCAATCACTTCGCTCATTTGTTTTGGATCTGGTTCATCATCTGCTGATAACCCTTCGATCCCCATCTGTTCTAAATCATATGCTTTGCACAGATATCCAAATGCTTCGTGTGCTACGACAAGTTCACGCTTTGAAACTTGTGCTAATTCTTTCTTATATTGTTGATCCAGCTCATCACATCGTGCTGCTTCTTTCTTATAATTGGCTTCGTAATAGTCTTTATTGTCTGGATCTGCTTTGATCAATGCTTTCTTGATCTGATTCATCTCGTATTTTGCATTCTGTGGATCTAACCATACATGTGGATCATTCTCACTTTCGTGCTCGTGATCATGTTCATGTGCATCGGTATCTTTCAACAATTTGATTCCTTTGGATGCTTCTACACTTGTTAATTCTTCAGTGTCAAGACTTTCTAATACATCATCCACCCACTGTTCCATTCCGGCTCCATTATATATGAAGACATCGGATTTCTCCAACTCGATCAGATCTTTCGTAGATGGCTCCCAATCGTGAGGTTCTGTACCAGCCGGTACCATATTCGTCACTTCAATTTTATCTTTGCCGATCTTCTTGGCAAAGTCATACATTGTATAGAAACTTGCCATAACTTTTAGTTTTCCATTCTTATTCTTCTTCGTTGTATTGCCTGTGCATCCCATCAGACATAAAGAGAGTGTTGTTATACATACTAATATAGATAGAAGTTTTCTTTTCATTGTTATACTCTTTCTTGGTTTTTATGTTCCCAGGGACCTTAAGTTCTTAAACCTTAAGGTCCCTGGGAGCTACGTACACTTATTTATAACAAACACAAGAAATACTGTCAAGCTTTCTCATTTACCGATTGATAAATAAAAAGGAACAAAATGCATCCTGTTTCCATACTTCTTTGCCGTATACAATCCTGTAACATGCAGTATACATGAGGATTGCGAGTGCTACGTCCACAACGCTGTGTTGTTTTAGAAGCATCGTTGACATGATAATTAATATCGTTAAGATCACTACTGCGATATCTGTTGTTTTCTTAAAATGTTTCCGCTTATTCTGAAGAATTGCCATGCAGCATGTAAGGGAATTGAATACATGAATACTTGGCAGTACATTTGTCGGTGTATCGGTATGATAAATAAACTGCACCGCCTGAATAAAAATGCTGTTCCCGCTAAGTACTGGTCTTAAATCCTGTCCATTTGGAAATACTAAGGAAATAACTAAAAATAAGGTCATTCCTATTCCCAATGTGATCATCAACTGATAATATTCTTTCCATTTATTTTGATTGAAAAACATAAAATACAGTACAGTTACAGCTACAAATATAAACCATAGCAAATATGGAATAATGAAATATTCACAAAATGGGATTTTCTCATCAAGTACTGTATGTACAATATAATGATGTACATCTCGATTTTCTATATAAGAAAATGTGACCATATAAATTGCAAAAAATGCCGCTATGATGCCTAAATGTCCGTGTTTTATGATCTCATTTAGTTTTGCTTTCATTTTCAAACTCCTTTCTTTTCATATCTAAGAGTTTCTTTTTCTTTTGTATAATCTTATTCTTATCTTGCTTATGAAAGCGCATATACATATAGTACTACCATGATTTTGATGAAATTTCAAACTTTTAGAAAAAATTTTACGAAATTTTCATAATTTTATCACTTAAAATAGTTGTGGCGGGATTTTCTTAACCAGTACCCCGCTTAACACTCCGATCATAACTCCTGCAATTGTTCCTGTCAGAAGTAATACTGGTGCATAGTAATAAATCTTTGTGTTCTCCATCAATATGACTGCGATGCTTAACTGTCCAATGTTATGTGCAACGCCTCCTCCGACGCTGATTCCGACTGATGAAAATCCTTTGATCTTCTTTAAAATTCCCATTACGATCAGACTTAGGATTCCTCCTGCCAGACTGTAAGCGATCGTCATTGGATTTCCAAATAGGAAGCCTGCCAGTACAACTCGGATCACTGAGATCTCAAGGGTTCTGATCCATGTTGTGAAAAATAGCAGTACCATGATGACTCCATTTGCGAGTCCTAATTTGATTCCGGGTATTCCAACTGGTATTGGGATCAATACTTCTATATAGGATACAACGAGGGCTAATGTTAAGAACATTGCATCCGTTGCTAATCTTTTGGTTGACATATATTTTATTTCTCCTGTTGTTTTCTATCTCATCTGATGTTTATTGTGTTACCCCGTCTAATTCCTGTTCTTTGCCATCTTCTGATTGAATCTCGATCACTACTTTATGTGGCAGACATACGATCGTTTCTCCTGATTTCTCAATTGCTTTATGGTCTGCACAGATCTGGTCTTTACAGTCTGCTTTTTTCATTGTAACTTTTCCATCTTTGATCTGCATGACGTTCGTGCCATTTTCCTCTGGAATCTGATAAATTTGATCTTTCTTGATGGATGTTTTGTACACTTCTTTTCCTTCAACTGTCACGATCACTTCTTTTCCGTCTTTTTGTGTCATCTTGATCGCTGCAAAACTGATCAGCGAAATTGCCAGTACTGCTGCGATCAAGATTATATCTTTTTTCTTCATCTTTATACCCTGATTCTTCCCAGTACTTCTCCAATTGGGTCTGTAATGCACAGATCTGCCTGTTTGTCTCTGCTTGTCGCATCACGATTCAGTACTGCAAGATATTTTCCTTTAAAATAATCGATCATTCCAGCGGCTGGATAAACAACCAGTGATGTTCCTCCAATGATCAGCATATCTGCCTTGGAAATGGCTCTGACTGCTCCGTTGATCGTCTGAGAATCTAAACCTTCTTCATATAATACAACATCTGGTTTGATGATTCCCCCACATTCATCACAATATGGGACTCCTTTGGCATTCACGACATAATTCACATCGAAGAACTTGCCGCATTTCTGGCAATAGTTTCTGTGAACACTGCCATGCAGTTCAAAGACATTTTTACTTCCTGCTGCCTGATGAAGCCCGTCGATATTTTGCGTAACGATCGCAGACAGTTTTCCCGCCTGTTCCATTTCTGCCAGTTTTAAATGTGCCTTATTCGGTTTTGCATCCAAGAAGATCATCTTATTCTTATAAAAATCATAAAATTCTTCCGTATGCTGTGTATAAAATGTATGGCTTACCATAACCTCGGGTGGATATTTATAAGTCTGGTGATACAAACCATCCGTGCTTCGAAAGTCTGGAATATGACTCTCTGTTGAAACACCTGCGCCACCAAAGAATACGATATGATTACTTTCATCGATCATCTGTTGTAATTTTTCAATCTTTTCGTTATCCATGACTTTTTCCTCCTTGAAATCTAATTAATCAAAAATCATCTACAAAGTTAGTTGCTTATAACTTATTTTTATATACTTTATCTTTTATTGTACAAGAAAAAAAGGCCTCTTGTAAAGAAGCCTTTTCATTTTTTTAATCATTGCTTTGTTCTTGAATCTTACTGATTTGGTGTAAAGTCTCAAAAACTGCTGCCATATCGTCTTTAATTAGTTTTCTTTGTTGTTCATAAATACTGCGATAGTATTTTGTTCTTATTGGATCAGGTTCATAAATTTTCTTGATCTTTCTTGTTTTTTCAAATACCTGACTTGGATCTTCCAGATCTCCTACCGCATATGCTGCGATCACTGCATCTGTAAGAACTGCTCCTTGTGCATTTTCTAATGTGGCACTCTTACATCCTAACATGTCTGCTTTGATCTGATTCCAGACTTCTGAATTGCTTCCACCTTCTGTGATCGTCATAAATTCGAGTGGCACGCCTGCTTTTTTATAAATGTCTGTCACACTCATATAATCGTAACCGATTGCTTCTAAAACTGCACGCCACTGTACTCCCTGTTCTGTGTCCATCGTCATATTCAGGAAACAGGCACTTGCATTAGATGTTTCTCCAAATCCTCCTGTTAAATATGGAAGGAACAGGACTCCTTTGGATCCGCATGGCACATTTTGTGCTTTCTCATTTAATTCATCAAAATATGCTCCATTTCCTGCTTCGTTGCATACATTATCTCGATACCAACGAAGTGCTAATCCACCGGTTCTTATGAATCCCCAATAAAAGTATGTATTTTCTAAAGTTCCGCTGTTAAAGATCAGTTCATTTTCTGGTTTGCTTAATTCTTCATTGATCCCATCGGTTGCGATACAAAACATCGCACATGTTCCTGCTACGTCGGCTGCCTGATCTGGTTTGATCACTCCGCATCCGATCATAGACTGCATCGTATCTCCGGCTCCCGCACAGATTGGGATTCCTGGTTTCAATCCGGTTTCTTTTGCAAATGTCTCTGATAATGTTCCAATGATATCCCATGGTTTTTGAATCTTTGGCATCATTTCCATTGGAATTCCAAGGATCTCTAATTGTTCCTTGGACCATTTTTTCTCTGTTACACGGTATCCTAGTCCCCATCCAGACATTGTTCCCCAGTCGATAAATGCATCTTCTGCAGACAGTCCTGCAAGATTGGCCAGGATATATGGGGCATTGTGCATGAATTTTCTGCCTTTTTCTTTAAAACCCTCACAATTGTTCATCATCCAACGTGCAAACATCGCTGGAAACATACAGTTTGGCTGAGGATTTCCAGTCTCTTTTGCCCAGATCTCATAATGATGGGATGCTAGTTCCTCAACATCTTCTTTTGTTCTGGAATCCAGATAATTGATGTAAGGTGTGATTGCATGGCAATCCTTATCAACACCGACAATCCCGCAGATGATCCCATCTCCAAAAATAGAGCGGATGTTGTCTGGATCCAGATTCTTTTCTTTCATCTTTGTAACGCAGTTTCTGATCCCTGTAACCGTTGCATGAAGATACTGGTCTGCGTCCATTTCCACCCATCCCGGATGTGGATAATTTAAGATTGTTGCATTGGTATCCTGCACGATCAGGTTCATATCAATATCATAAACTGCTGTTTTTACACTTTGTGTTCCTGCGTCAAATCCTAAATAATATTGTTCCATACTAACTTCCTGCTTTAATTTCTGATTCTTTTTATGCTTCTACTTCTTTGATCAGCTGTACCATTTCGATTGCAGATAATGCACAGTCATATCCTTTGTTTCCTGCTTTTGTTCCAGCACGTTCAATCGCCTGCTCGATATTTTCTGTTGTAACAACTCCGAATAAAACTGGAATTCCTGTATTTAATGATACCTGTGCGATTCCTTTGGATACTTCGTTACATACATAATCATAATGGCTTGTTGCTCCACGGATCACTGTTCCAAGACAGATCACTGCATCGTATTTTTTGCTTTTTGCCATCTTGTCTGCGATCAGTGGAATCTCAAAAGCTCCTGGTACCCATGCAATATCGATATCTTCATCTTTCACATCATGTCTTTTCAGTCCGTCTAAAGCTCCAGATACTAATTTGGATACGATAAATTCATTAAATCTGGCTGCTACGATTCCTACTTTTAATCCGCTTGCTACTAATTTACCTTCTAATACTCTCATTTTAATTACTCCTTTTTTCTTCATTAATTTCGTTAATCTTAAGGTCCCTGGGACCTTAATTTTTTTAATTTTTCTGTTAATTTAAACTTCGTATGTTGTCATGTGTCCCATTTTCTTTTGCTTTGTCTGCATATAATATTTATCAAATGGATTGATTGGCATCTGGATCGGTACTCGTTCTACGATCTCGAGTCCATATTCATTTAATCCGTCAATTTTGGTTGGATTGTTTGTCATCAGTCGTAGTTTTTTGATTCCCAAATCCTGTAAGATCATGGCTCCTGCACTGTAATCTCGTTCATCATCTTTAAATCCAAGAGCTAAGTTGGCCTCGACTGTATCCATTCCCTGTTCCTGTAATACATAAGCTTTCAGTTTATTGATCAATCCGATTCCTCGTCCTTCTTGACGCATATATAAGAAAACCCCTCGTCCTTCTTTCTCGATCTGACGCATTGCACGACTTCGCTGTTCTCCACAATCACAGCGTAAAGATCCAAAAGTATCCCCAGTCAGGCACTCAGAATGCACACGGCATAAAACTGGTTCTCCGTCTGCGATATCTCCTTTGACCAGTGCTACATGATGTTCCCCACTTCTCTGGTCTACATACCCATGTGCCTCAAATGTTCCATATTTTGTTGGAAGCTGTGCGATTACTTCGCATACTACATCGCTCATCTTGTCTTTTCCCTCCTCGTTTTTTATTAAAATCCAGCATTTCTTAACACTTCCATTGTTAAGGTGCTGTTTGTATGTTTGTCGTTTGTTTCCTGCTGATCAAAATGCAGCAGTTTATCTATATATTTCCCAACCATGTCATTCTCCAGATTGATCTTATCTCCTGGTTTTTTATATCCAAAATTGGTATTTTTTATGGTATGTGGGATCATGGATACGGAAATGGTATCATCGCTTAACTTAGCGATCGTCAGGCTGATTCCATCGAGTGCGATCGATCCTTTTTCAATACAGTATTTCATGATATTTTCTGGGGCTTTGATCGTAAACCATACAGCATTATCATCTTGTTTTACACTAACAAGTTCCCCTGTATCGTCCACATGGCCTGCTACCATATGACCTCCGAACCTTCCATTGGCTGCCATCGCTCGCTCTAAGTTGACGACAGATCCCTTTTTTAAACTTCCAAGACTGCTTCGGTTGAATGTCTCATTCATCACGTCTGCCTGAAATGTATTGCCGCTAATGTGAGTCGCTGTCAGGCAGACCCCATTAACTGCTACACTGTCTCCCAATTTAAGATCTTCAAAAATAACATTTGCTTTGATCGTAAGGACTGCTGCTTTGCTTCCTCGCTTCAGGGATATGACTGTTCCTAATTCTTCTACGATTCCGGTAAACATGATCTCACCTTCCCTTCCAGTAATATGTCATTTCCAAGTGGTGTTGCCTTTAATTCATCAAATACCAAAGCTTCTTGGATCCTTTCGATCCCTTTGCCTTCTACAGGTGTTTTGGCCTTTTCTCCTCCAAATAATTTTGGAGCAATATAGGCGTAAACTTTGTGAACACAGTCGTTTTTGATCAAGGATTCATTCAAGATTCCACCACCCTCAACTAAAACACTGTCAATTTCCATATTTCTTAACTGTTTTAAAACTTCTTTGACATTGACCTTTCCATCTTGCTCTGACGTTTTTAAGATCTTGCATCCTTTTTGTTCTAATTTTGCTATTTTTTCTTGATCCTTACTTATGGTAGCGATGATCGTTGGAATTTCTCTGGCTGTTTTTACGATATTTGATCCTTCCGAAATCCTTAAGTTTGAATCACATATCACACGAATTGGATCATTCCCATGTTCGATTCGTGCATTTAACATCGGATCATCTGCTAAAACCGTACCGATCCCTGCCATGATCGCTGCATACTGATGTCGTAATGTATGTACATGTCTTCTGGCTTCTTCTCCTGTGATCCACTTGGATTCACCAGTTGCCGTTGCAATCTTTCCATCCAATGTCATTGCGTATTTTAGTGCTGTATATGGAATATCATTCTGAATATAATGAAAAAATATATCGTTTAACTGTCTGCACTCTTCTTCAAGAATTCCTGTCTCAGTTTCTATTCCATGATCATTCAAGATTTTGATCCCGCCCCCTGCCACTTTCGGATTGGGATCTAAATTCCCGACATATACTTTCTTGATCCCTGCTTCAATCAATGCTTCCGTACATGGTGGTGTTTTTCCATAATGGCAGCATGGCTCCAATGTTACATAAATCTCAGCTCCCTCAGGATCTTCTATGCAGTTTTTTAAGGCATTTCGCTCTGCATGTAATCCGCCGATCTTCTCATGATATCCTTCCCCAATAACCCTTTGATCTTTTACGATCACTGCTCCGACTAAAGGATTTGGATTGGTATATCCACAGCCTTTCTTGGCAAGTTCGATCGCACGCCGCATATATTCTTCTTTCAAATATTTTTCTCCCTTCCCTTCAGGTTCTTTGATTTTGGGAGGTTGGATTTTGATTGGTATTGAAATCGGAAATATAAAAAGGAGTTCCTGATCTTTGTTCTAATTCTTCAGGAACTCCTTTTTGATATCTTGATATTTCTTTTTGAAATAAAAAATCCTGGAATTATAAAAATCCCAGGACATGATGATCAATATCACTTCTTAAATCTTCTTCCATCCAGACTGTACTGTCGGCCTTGGAATCTCACCAAGTCATGCTTATCAAAAGCTCGCGGGCTGTAACCGCCGGTAGGGAATTGCACCCTGCCCTGAAGATATTATTTAATTTATTTATAAAATAGCACTAACTAACTTTTGTGTCAAGTCATTTTTACATTTTCTTACGCATGATCAATACTAAAATCGCAAAAACTGCAACTGCCGCAATCGCAATTGTAATTCCTGTCATATGCTTCTTCTTTTCTTTTTTCTGCTCCTGTTTCTTTTTCTCTTCTTTTTGTTTCTGCTGTTCTTTCGTTTCTGTTGTTACTGTTTTTTCTGTAGTAGTCGTTGTTGTTTCGCTTGTAGCAGATGTCTGTGATTCTGTATTCTTTGTATCTGTATTCTTAGTATCTGTTGTATCTTCTGATCCTGTCTTTTGACTTGTTTTATTCGTAGTTGAAGTGCTGTTATTCTTTTCTTCTATTTTCTTCTGCTTATTTCTTCCAAGATATGCATCAGCCTCTGGCACATCAATCTTTCCATCCATATAATCCTGATAAGCTTGCTCTGCTCCTGCCCTTGTTGGTGGATAACCATGTGCAGAAAGCCATGATTTCGCCTGTTGTTTTTGCTCTTCTGTATATGCATAAGTCTGTACTGGACGACTTGTGATCGTTACTGCTCCCAGAATCAACATTAAAATTAATAATAACCTTTTCATTTGATACTTCCTCTTTCATTTTGAAACTGTTTGATTAATCTTGTATATTATAGCATAATTTAGTAAGAATTCTATAGATTATTCGTTTTTATACAATCCTGATTTGAAGGTAGTCTCTCATGTATGTAACAGAAATAAAAGAAACACAAATATTTAAAAGAATCAAGGTGGCAACTCCGCATTTTTGAGAGAGTTTTTTACAAATCGCTGATCCGTGCCTGTTCCTTTGGAAACTCCCTCGCTGCGAGCCAAAATGCCCGCAGCAACGGTCAGACATCCAACCACAGGCACTGCGAATTTGTAAAAAACGCACTCAAAAAGTGCTCATGTTTGCCACCTTGATTCTTTTAAATATTTGTGTTTCTTTTATTTCTGTCACATACACCTGAAGTCTATTCAAACCACTACACAGTGTGTATGTTTTACTGTATTGGCGATAATAGTATCTGTCTGCTACTACACAAATTGGAAACTGATAACGTTTTACATACATCCATCAGCTTGAATTTTCTTATTTTTATGATTGAAAGTCTTCAGGTATTTAGAGAAAAAATGAAAGATAGCATGTGAGCAACGATCGAATTCCATAGGAGTTTTGACGGAATCGCAGCTGGATCGGGCAATTGTTTGAGCGTCAAAGACTACTGGTTTCAGTACCTTTGAACGCGAGTTATTGCAGGAGATCCAGCGGATAAGCGTTCTGTCAAAACTCCGTCAATGGAATTCGTGTTGCTCACATGCTATCTTTCATTTTTTCTCTAAATACTCAATGACCTTCAACTCATACAAATTAAATTTTCTCTACTTCATCCAAGTATATACAATTTGGAATCCCACCATCTCTCACTTTCTGAATCAGTTCTTCCTGATCCATCCACATAACCTCTTCGACTTCTTCTTTCTGTAGTTTAAGTTTTGTAATATCCACTGTTTCTTCATATATATAAACCGTGCTGATCTCATGATTCTTAAATTCTCTTCCATAGAAGTTTCCATTCATGCTTCCTTCATGCATACATACTTTTTTAAGTTGTTCTGGTTCTGCTTTGATCCCTAGTTCTTCTTCTAGTTCTCTTAATGCGGTTTCTAATGGTTCATCGCCTGCGCTGATATGACCTGCGGATGAGATGTCGTAGCAGCCTGGAAAGGAGTCTTTTTGTTTGCTTCGTTTTTGGAGTAACAGGTCATACCCTTTTTCTGTTTTTCTTCTGATCCAGATATGAACGGTTCCATGTATGTCTCCATCTTCATGGACTAAGGATCGTTCTTTGATCCTGCCTGTTTTGTTTCCTTTTTCATCTAGAATGTCGAAGAATTCTAAAGGTTTTCCATCGAGTACAGCTGCTGTTAAATTTCCTTCTTCATATACCAATTTTAACGAAAAAAATGGTCTTCTTTCCTGCATATAACGTAGAAATAACCTGTCACCTTCCCACAGATCAAGGTCTAATATTTTTTCTTTGTCTACCCATTCTAGTACTCCTTCATCACATTCTTTGATCTCGCCTTTGAATTCTTCAATATGGTATAAACACATATATTCCCATGCTTCTTTTTCAGTTCCCATATCGGACAAAAATGTGACGATCCCACAAAATCTATATGACAATGGGGTTAGTCCTGTTTCCTCCATAACTTCACGAAACATGCAGTCTTCCGGGCTTTCTCCATGTTCAAAATGACCGCCGACTCCGATCCATTTATCTTTATTGATATCATGTTCTTTCTTGATGCGATGCAGCATCAGATATTTGTTATCTTTTTCTATATAGCATAATGTTGTCATTCCCATTTTTATTTTTCCTCCTTTCGTATATTGTAATTGTTTCAAAGAAAAGATACAATATTTTCATATGTGTAAAATATATTACACAATATCGGCTATGTATAACAAATGCGAAATCTGGAGGTTTCTTATGAATATAAAATGTATTGCACTTGATCTTGACCGTACAACATTAAATGCAAGTGGACGGCTTTCTGACGGAAATTATAATGCTTTATGTCATGCAATTGAAAATGATGTTCACATTGTGATCGCAAGTGGACGTTCTTTTGATACGCTGCCTAAAGATGTTTTTGCTGTACCTGGAATTGAATATGCAATTACTTCTAATGGTGCTGCCATTTACCATATTCCTACAAGCACCTGTCTTCATGAATATAAGATGACACCTGCTTCCGTTGAATGTATAATTCAGATTGCTAAACAGCATGAGACTGCCCTTGAAGTTTTTATTGATGGCAAAGCTTATGCCCTGAAAGCTTATGTGGAAGATCCTGTTTCCTATGGTACAACTCCACAAGCAATTTCTTACATCCAATCTACAAGAATTCCTATTGATGATATTATTTCTTTTATTCGAGAACATATTGATCATATTGACAGTATGGATATTGTTGTCTCTGGCGAGCAGCAAAAGCAGCTCATTTGGAATGAACTTAAATATAATTGTGATGAGATCTATATTACTTCTTCTGTTTCGCAGCTGATCGAGATTTCTCATAAAGATGCCGGAAAACATTCTGGACTTCGTTTTATTCGGGAATATTTGAATCTAAAACCTGAAGAAACCGCTGCCTTTGGTGATGGTGATAATGACATTGATCTGTTAAAAGAAGCTGGTATCGGAATTGCCATGGAAAATGCTTCTCCAAAATGTAAGGATGCTGCGACCTTTATCACAAAACATCATGACAAGGACGGAGTTGCATATGGAATCACTGAATTTCTCAAAATATGACCAAAAAACATAAATTCATCATTTTTTAGACACAATTCTTTCACATTTACTGAGTATACTAAAACCATAGCAAGTAACAAACAAACTTACTTAGCTAAAACTTTTTTTCATACTTTTTCATAATACCGGAGACCCTCCTCGTCTCCGGTTTTCCTCATTTTATAAGCTTATATTTTTGCATAAAAAAAGAGGGAATCCCTCTTTTTTATCGATCTTCCATCTCAATATATTCTTTCTCATCTTGTACACTCTGATACGCAGGACGAATGATCTTATCCACATTTGTTAATTCTTCCAAACGATGGGCACTCCATCCAACGATTCTTGCCATCGCAAAGATCGGTGTGAACAATTCCAATGGGATATCTAACATACTATACACAAATCCACTGTAGAAATCGACATTTGCACTGACCCCTTTGTAGATTTTTCGTTCATCTGCGATTACTTTTGGTGCCAATATCTCAATCATAGAATAGAGTTCGAAATCTTTTTCTCTTCCTTTTGCAAGGGCCAGTTTCTTTACAAAAGCTTTGAAAATCTGCGCTCTTGGATCTGAAATACTATATACTGCATGCCCCATTCCATAGATCAGTCCTTTTTGGTCAAATGCTTCTTTGTGCAGCAGTTTTCTTAAGTATTCTTCTACCTGACTTTCATCACTGATATCATCCACATTTTTTCTTAAATCCTGCATCATCTCAACAACTTTGATATTCGCTCCTCCATGTTTGGGACCTTTCAATGATGAAAGTGCAGCTGCGATCACTGAATATGTATCTGATCCTGAAGATGTCACGACATGGGTTGTAAATGTTGAGTTATTTCCTCCTCCATGTTCCATATGAAGAACGAGTGCAATATCTAACACTCTGGCTTCCAATTCTGTATAAGATTTGTCTGGACGCAGCATTCTTAAAATATTTTCTGCCATGGAACAGTTTGGATCTGGACGATGGATGTACAGGCTGTCATCATTGACGTAATGATTGTAACCATGATATCCATAAACTGCCATCATCGGCAAAACACTGATCAACATCAGACATTGTCTTAATACATTTTCCATAGAAATATCAGATGCTTTATCATCATACGATGCCAGTGTTAAAATGCTCTTTGTCAACGTGTTCATAATGTCTTTCGATGGTGCCTTTAAAATAACATCTCTTGTGAAATTCTTTGGAAGTGTCATACTCTGTGCCAAAATTTCTCTGAATTCTTTCAATTGTTTTTCATCCGGCAGTTTTCCAAATAGTAAAAGATAGGTGATTTCTTCAAATCCAAATTCGCCTCTCTTCATAAATCCATCGACTAATTCATATATATTATATCCTCTATAAAATAACTTTCCTTCACAAGGTACTTTCTCTCCATTGATCATCTCACTGGATTGAATACAGGATATATTCGTAAGACCTGCAAGAACGCCGACTCCATCGACATCTCTGAGTCCTCGTTTCACTCCCAGCTCTTTGTACAGATCTTTCTCTATCTCACAATTATCATGGCATACTTTCGCCTGGCGTGTCAGAAAATCCTGCATCTGTGTTGTTGTTTCACTCATAGGTTACCTCCTTTGATCAAGGTCATTTTATAGTGTTTCTCCTATTTTATCTTTTTATTTGACTTTTGTCAAATATTGATTTTTGTTGATTGTTGATTTTTATTCATAAAGTGGTATACTTTTAGTTAGAAAAACATCGAAAGAGAGGGATTTACATTGAATGATGTTTCTGCACTTTTTGAAATTTTTCCAATCTGTCAGAAATTTCTTTTAAACACGATCGACATACCTTCCATGGATCTTACCAAAACACAGATTCTTATCTTATTTGCACTGTCTGGAGGTCGTTCATTGAATATGTCACAGTTATCTTCTTATCTGGCATCATCTAAGGAACAGGCTACAAGAGCCGTTTCTCCACTTGTGAAGGATGAGTATGTCACACGTTTTAGAAGTGATGAAAACAGAAAAATGGTTTATGTAAAACTCACAGAGAAAGGAAACCAGCTGATCCTTCAGGAAAAAGCACTTGTCAAAGAATACCTTTCCAAACGTTTTGAATCACTGTCAAAAGAAGATCAGGAATTATTTCATCAGTCATTATCTAATATTTTAACGATCTTAAAGAAAATGGAATAAATATTTTGGAGGTATTTTTATATGAAAGCAGACTTACATTGTCACACCGTTTTATCTGATGGTGCTATGCGTGTTGACCAGATCATGCCTTATGCGAAACGTATCGGCCTTGATTATATTGCAATCTCTGACCACGAATCAACACATTCCATTCCGGAAGCTGTAAGACTTGGGAAAGAACTTGGTGTTCATGCGATTCCTGCCGTCGAGGCAAACGCATGGCATGAGGAGACACAGACGAATGTTCATATTTTATGTTATTATCCGATTGACACTGACCGGCTTCAGCATTCTTTAAGCAAAGACTTAAAGAAATTATCCGATGCTGTCACAAAATCTTATCAGTCATTGATGGATGAATATCCGATCACGATGGATCAGCTTTATGAAGTATCCAAAGAAAGTACTGGTGTATACTACACACATATCATGCAGGTTCTTTCCATGATGGGATATACTGGAACTCCGATCGGTCAATTACATAACGAATTATTCCGTGCTGGCGGCCCTCATAAATTTCCATACCGCTATATGGATGCAAAAACGGTCACGGATCTTCTTCATTCCTGCGGAGGCGTTGTCGTGCTTGCACATCCTGGGCAGTATAAAGCTGACAATGTGATGGAGATGATGATCGAAGAACATATGCTTGATGGAATTGAATTAAATCATCCAAGAAATGATGAAAAAACAAGAGAGCATATTACATCTCTTTGTAAGGAACATGATCTTTTCATGACTGGTGGAACAGATTTTCATGGATTATACACCAAAACACCTTATCCTTTGGGAAGTTTCTTATGTCCTAAAGAAGGACTTCATCGATTGATCCTTGCAGGAGAGCAGGCGAACAAAGCTTTCTATGAAAAACATCCTAAATTCAAAAAATAATTTTTTTATAAGGAAGAATGCAGGATTCTCAAACAGAAAAATCCCTAATGGTTTAGAAACCTGTTAGGGATTTTTGTTTTAATATTTTTATTTGATATTTTATTTATTTAAGATACTCTTAGCAACGCTTAATCCATTCGCAGATGCCTGCTGTAATCCTCTTGTTACAGAAGCTCCGTCACCGATCGCACGAAGTCCTTTGATATTTGTTTCAAAGTCTTTGTTTGTTAAGATCTTATTAGAATAGAATTTCACTTCTACACCGTAAAGAAGTGTCTCATCACTTGCCATACCTGGTGTTACTTCATCTAATGCATAGATCATTTCTTCGATATCTTTCATGATTCGATATGGGAATACCAATGAAAGATCTCCTGGAACTGCATCTTTTAAAGTAGGTGTAATATTGTTTCGAACCAGACGTTCTTCTGTTGTTCTTCTTCCTCTTACGAAATCTCCAAAACGCTGTACTAAGATCTTACCATCGCAAAGCATGTTACTTAACTGTGCAATATGTTTACCATACTGAATTGGCTCTTTAAATGGTTTGGTAAAGTTCTTAGATACTAACAATGCGAAGTTTGTATTGTTTGTTTTATATTCTTCTGCTTTGTATGCATGACCATTAACGACTGCAAGGCCATTTTCATAATATTCTGTTGCCACTTCTCCTGATGGATTGCTGCAGAATACACGGACTTTATCATCAAATGTTGGTGTGTAATAAACAAGTTTTGCTTCGTAAAGGCTCTTGTTTAATTCTTCCATGATCTCGTCACGAACTTCTACACGAACTCCGACATCGACTGTTCCTACCTGTGTTTCAATGTCATATTTTCTGCAGATTCCGCTTAACCATTCGGATCCTTCACGTCCTACAGCTGCTACGATTTCATCGGCTGTGTATGTCTCGCCTTTGTCTGTAACGACTCCTTTCGCAACTCCGTCTTCGATGATGATATCTTTGACCATTGTATCAAAGATCATATCAACACCTTCATTTAATAAATGTTCCTGAAGTCTTGAATAGATTTTATATCCTTCTTCTGTTCCTAAATGTCTGATCGGACATTCGATCAGTTTTAAGTTTGCCTGGATTGCTTTCTTACGGATGCTTGCGATCTCTTCTTCTTCGTCGATTCCGTATACTTTCTCATCTGCTCCGAATTTTAAATAAATGTCATCGGATTCTTTTAATAATTCGATCGTTCTATCATATCCTAGAATCTCTGGAAGATTTCCACCTACATCTGGGGATAAGGATAATTTACCATCTGAGAATGCTCCTGCTCCGGCAAATCCTGTTGTAATAGAACATGGTTTACATCCAACACATACTTTAGTGTTACGTTTTGGACATGCTCTTTTTTCAATTCTTCGACCTTTCTCGATCATAAGAACTTTCATGTCCGGCTTATTTCTCTTTAATTCATAAGCACAAAAAATAGCAGAAGGTCCTGCTCCGATCATAATAACATCATACTGATTACTCATAGTCATTTCTCCTTTTCCATGATGACACGTTGCATACCACCGTATTTTGACATTCGTCTTGCTTCCCGGTAACCTGCTTTTAGAAAGTTTGTCCGGCTGTAGATATTATCCGGATGAACGGTTCCAAGGAAATATTCATATGGTGTATCTTCTAGCTGCTTCTCAGCTTCTTCAAAAAATCTTCTCTGAAGCCCAAGTCCTCTTGCTTTGCTTGTCACGACTGCATAATCCATATGTGCGACTTTCCGTATCTTATCGTCATCATAATCTAGATCATATCCCAGATTATGTTTTGATCTTTCTGGAAAATCGACAATAAAAAAGCCCAAGATCTCATTGCTGCTGTTTACTGCCTTCAATGTAAATCCTCGGTCGATTATGTGTTCTGATACATATTGTCTGTCATCTGGCAGAAACCAGTCGGAAACTTTCACGGTATCTACTGCTTCTTGCATCAGTTCCATGATCACATCAACGTCACTCTGTTCTGCTCTCTTAATCATTATATGTTTCATATACTTCCTTATCTATTATTCTCTTGGTTACATATTATTATAGCATGATTTTCACTTTTTTTGCAAAAATTATTTCAATAAGGTATACTGTTTTTATAGTTTTTAAGGACTTTTCCTTATACACATTATTTAGAAAAGGAATGTATATATGATCAATCGTTTATGTAAAAGATTAAATCAAAATATCGAAGTACGTCAGTCTTTAAGTTCCCTGCGTCAGGAGATCAAGGATTCTTCTAAAAGAGAACTTTTGTTGTCTTGGATCCATGATGGTGATCTGGACTTATCCGTATTTTTAGAAAATGAAGATGCAAAAGCAAGAAAAAATGCTGCTCTTTTGATCGGTGATCTGGCACTTTCTTCTGAAAGCGATGCTGTATTTCATGCTTATCAGACAGAAGATACACGTTTTGTAAAAGAGGCTTATTTAACTGCTTTAAAATCTTTAAATGCGGCTCCTTATGTGGATGTTTTCCGAAAACGTTATGAAGAATTATCTCTTTATGAAGCTTCTGACGATGAGAAAAAGCATGTAGAACATGAACTTCATGCTCTTTCTGAACTGATCAATACGATCGAACCATTTAAGAAGCATAGATTTTTAGGCGGCCGCCAGACATTTCATTGTATTTTCCGCACTAACCCATTACACCCGGAAATTACTGCTGCCTTGATGGAAGAATCTTCAGCTGCTTCTTCAAAAATGGGCGTGCGTGTAAAGACAAATCATCTGAATCGTTTATTACCGATCCGCACATACAATGAATTGTTATTTCAGATTCCAGGCATGGTTTCATGTAAACCTGATGCTGATGTTGCTGCATCCGTGATCGCTGGTTCGAATTTAATGGCATTATTAGAAAATACTCATGAAGGGGATTTCCCTTTTTATTTCCGAATCGGAGTGAAAAGCCGTATGGCTCTTTCTGAGCGTTCTAAATTTGCTAAAAAGGTTGCTTCGAACTTAGAAGAGCTTACTGGACGCAAATTAAGAAATTCTACTTCTCACTATGAATTTGAGATTCGTATGATTGAGGGGAAATCTGGTGATTATTATTTATTAGTAAAATTAAATACGATTGTAGATCGTCGTTTTGATTACCGCGAAAAATTTATTCCAACAAGTATCAAACCAGTTAACGCTGCGCTTCTTGTAGAACTTGCGAAAGATTATATGATCCCGGATGCACAGGTTCTTGATCCTTTCTGCGGTGTTGGTACCATGCTGATCGAGCGTCAGAAAGTTGTAAAAGGAAATACTTCTTATGGAATCGATCATTCTCCAGAGGCGATCGAGAAAGCGATTTATAATACGAATCTGGCTGATCAGATCGTTCATTATATCAATAAGGATTGTTTTACATTTACCCACGATTATCCATTTGATGAGATCTTTACGGAGATGCCTTATGCAACTGGGCAGAAAACGGAATCTGAGATTCGTGATGTTTATGAGAAGTTCTTTCCATTTGCTAAGAGGGTGCTAGGGCCTGAAGGAATGATCATTATGTATACACGTAATCTGGAATATGTGAAGCAGTTTGCTTCTCGTTCTAATTTTCGTATTTTAAAAAATATTAAGATTACTCAGAGACCAGAAAGTTATCTTGTTATATTAAAATAACTTTTGATCTTATAACTGAATACGATATGATAAAAGAACCATTCCGTTAAATAATTTATACGAAATGGTTCTTTTTATTAGATCGTTTTATATTTATTTATGAAATTTTTGATTCTTCGTTTTCCTTCTTCCATATCTTTAGAAAATGCGAGTGCGTGGCCTGCTCCTGGCACGATATAGAGTTCTTTTGGTGCTGCACAGGCTTCGTAGTTTTTGATCGTCATCCACATTGGAACGTAATCGTCTGCATCTCCGTGAATAAATAAGACTGGGATTTTATTTCGTTTCATGATTTCTGGGATGGATACTTCTTTTAGTCCGAATCCTGCGATTATCTCGCTGACTAAATTTACCATATACATAAGTGGAAATGGTGGAAGATGGAATCTGTCTTTGGCTACATGTTTGATGATATCCCATGGTGAAGTGAAGCCGCAGTCGGCGATGATTCCTTTGACATTGTCTGGGAGATCTAGTCCTGCTGCCATTAAGGTCGTAGCACATCCCATCGAAATTCCACATAGGAAGATGTCTTTGTTCTTCGCTCCTAAATGGCGATTCGTATACAAAATCCAACGTTTGAGATCGTGGCGTTCTTTGACTCCATAGGTAATGTAGCGGCCTTCGCTTTTTCCGTGGCTTCTCTGCCATGGAAGGAGAACGTTGTATCCTAAATTCCATAGAAATCTGACTTCTGGCACAAATTCAATGTTGTTTGTGGAATGGTAACCGTGCATACAGATGATCGTTCCTTTGGCGTCTTCTCTTGGGATGTAGGCTGCTCGCAATGTTAAGCCGTCTTTAGATTTGATTTCTTTTAATTCTTGTTCCTGATGTTCTTTTAGCCATTCTTGTTCTTTTAAGACATAATCAAGGTATGGCTTCCATTTTTCTTTTTTACGGACATCGGGCTGTTTTTTTCTTCGACAAATAGCGTAGTCAAAGAGTGTAAAGGCGGATGCACTGACAACGGTGCCTGTGATCGCTGTGGCGGTTAGTAGTTTTTGTTTGTTGTTCATGTTATGACCCTCGTTTTACTGTTCTATTGCTGCATTCTGTGATTATCATCTTATTCTATGATATCTAAGCTTGTTTCTCCTGTGATCTTGATTCCATGTTCTTTTAACAATCTGGCTGTGATTCCATCTCCATCGATCAATGTTCCTGTAAATGTTCCATCATAAATTTTACCACAGCCACAGGATGGACTTTTTTCTTTTAGGATCGCTGTCTGACAGTTGTATAGTTTTGCAATTTTTAGTGCTTCTTCGGCACCTTTTTGGTATTGTTTTGTAACGTTTTTGCCGCCTCTTGTAATGACTTCATTTCCATTTATTTCTGATGGAATTCTTGGTGTTGGCAGTCCTCCCATGATCTCTGGACAGACTGGGATTAGGTCGTAGTCTTTTAATAATTCTAAAACTTTTTCATTTTTATTATTTTTTCCGTTATATTTGCAGTCGATTCCTAGGAGGCACGCACTGACTAATATTTTCATTGATCTTCCTTTCTTCTATAGCGCTAATTCGAAACCATAGCAACTTTTCTCGAATCCGTGATAAGTTCCGTCGTCTTCTACTGCGAAAAATGCAACTTTGATGGTTGCATTTTTAATCTTCATGGTTTTGGTCCTTCTTTGATATCATTTTTATTATTGTAGCATGTATAATTTTTCTGGTAAATAAAAAGACAGGAAGCTGACCTTCTTTGATCTATTTCCTGTCTTTTATAATTTTTTATATCTCTAATTAATCTCTAACCTTAATATGCACTTCACGAAGCTGCTGTTCTGTAATCTCGTTTGGTGCTCCGCACATCAGATCCTGTGCTGTTCCGCTCATTGGGAAAGCGATGATCTCTCGGATGTTTTCTTCGTTGCGAAGTAACATAATCATACGATCTACTCCTGGTGCCATTCCTGCATGTGGTGGTGCACCGAACTGGAATGCATTGTATAATGCTCCGAATTTGTCTTTTAATGTTTCTTTATCATATCCTGCGATATCGAATGCTTTTTCCATGATCTCCATGTCGTGGTTACGAACGGCTCCTGAAGATAATTCAACTCCGTTACATACGATATCATACTGGTATGCTAAGATATCTAATGGATCTTTTTCATTTAATGCTTCTAATCCACCCTGTGGCATAGAGAATGGGTTATGTGTAAATCCTAATTTACCTGTTTCTTCATCGATCTCATACATTGGGAAGTCGTTGATATAGCAGAAACGGTATGCATTCTTCTCTAACAGATCTAATCTGCTTCCTAATTCGTTACGGATCTGTCCTGCGTAGATACATGCAGCTTTTTCTGGTGCTGCGATGAAGAAGATTGTGTCTCCTTCCTGTAATCCAGCCATCTCGGCTAATTCCATCTTCATATCATCTGGAATGAACTTGTCGATTGGTCCTTTGTATTTCATTTCTTCTTTGACTTCTAAGTATCCAAGTCCACCCATACCGATTGACTGTGCGAATTTTAACAGTTTTTCATGCTGTCCTTTGGAAAGTTTTGCATGAACGTTGATCGCACGTACTGTCTGTCCATGGAATGGTTTGAATGTACATCTCTGGAAGAAATCTGTCACATCGATGATTCTTAATGGATTACGAAGGTCTGGTTTATCACTACCAAACTGCAGCATTGCTTCTTTGTAGCTGAAGATTGGGTATGGTGCTTCTGTGATAACGCTTCCTTCTGGTGCGAATTTCTTAAATGTCTCTGTTAATACTTCTTCTCCGATCTTGAAGACATCTTCCTGTGTTGCGAAAGCCATCTCAAAGTCTAACTGGTAGAATTCTCCTGGAGAACGGTCTGCACGGGCATCTTCATCTCTGAAGCATGGTGCGATCTGGTAGTATTTATCGATTCCAGATACCATCAGTAACTGTTTGTACTGCTGTGGTGCCTGTGGTAATGCGTAAAATTTACCTTTGTATTTTCTTGAAGGTACGACGTAGTCACGAGCTCCTTCTGGGGATGATGCACAAAGGATTGGTGTCTGAACTTCTACGAATCCCATGTCTTCCATCTTTTCTCTTAAGAAACGGATCACTTTGGAACGGAATAAGATGTTATCTTTTACCTTTCTGTTTCTCAGATCAAGATAGCGGTATTTTAAACGTACATCTTCACGGATCTCTTTACTTGTTGCAATCTCAAATGGAAGATCTCTGTATACTTTTCCTAAGATATCGATCTTATGCGCTTCTAATTCGATCGTTCCTGTAGGAATTTTAGGGTTGTATGTTTCTTCGTCTCTGTGCTGGATCACACCTTCTACGGATAAACATTCTTCTTTTCTTACGTGGTCCAATAAACTTGTATCTCTTAATACGACCTGCATCACTCCATACATATCGCGTAAGTCGATAAATGATACTCCACCGTGGTCACGGATATTCTCTACCCATCCGGCGATCTTTAATTCTTCTCCAATGTCACCTTCAGAAATCTGGTCCATGGTTCTGGTACGGTACATGTCTGACATTTTCTTTTTCTCCTTTTTCTCGTATTCTCTATCTATCGTTCAGGCGGTTTTTTAATTCCCTGTTGTAAAAATGAGTATTAAAAAAGTCCGTCCTGAAATTGTTACTTCAGGACGAACTGTATATCTCTAGTCCGCGGTACCACCTGATTTACTGTCTTGCAGTCTCTCTTGTGTGCCAGTTAACGCCCAGCTTACGTCGCACCTACTGACAGGGTCTAAATCTTATATCCATGTTCTGCGTTCAGATTGATGCTCGGGAGTGTTCTTCACATAAATTCACTTTACAGGATTCTCACTATCGCCTGCTCACTGGGAACGATAATTTATGGTACTTTTCTCCGTCGTTGCCTATTGGGTCATTATAATATATGGGAGATTGGATTGTCAATAGAAATTGTGATTTGTAGTTTGAATACAGAAATTAAAATTTTATGTATACATTCCCCCTTTCTGGTAATAATCCTGTTAAATATTTTTAGGAGGTCGTATTATGAGTAACAAAATCGTCGTTGTAACTGATCATAATGTTTCGAAAGAACTTGATCTTATTTGTTCCATTTATCCAAATTCTGAAGTTTTGCTGTTTAGTTCTGGAAATGAGATCGTGCATTCTCATGTTTCTTGTTTTGATTTTACGGATCTTGCCGGAGTTGATCATGTCAGACAAATAGTTTCTTTAAGGGATTCTAGATCGCATGATTTTTATATGATTTCTTATGATACGTTGCTTGTTTTTACAAAAATCAGGACCACCCGTCCAACGGGTGGTTCGCTCCAGGGCTATAAGCCCTTATGACTACTAGACCAGCGTCTCAAGGCGCTGGCCTTCTCTTTCAGCTATCGGAATTCTGTTAATCTTCAGGATTCCGTTTCTTTTATGTGGCTTCTCCAATTTATTAAATTAATTGTTGATCTCTAAATAATGCATTCACTGCCTGTTCATAATTTTTTAATGTCTGGACTTTTCGTATTTTTTTTGCGTATTTTTCGTGGTTTGTGAACATCACGGCTGCGTTGTTCCAGAATTCTTTCATTTTATATAGAACATTTTTGTCTCCGCTTAGGTATTCCTGATAGCCTTCGTATAGAGCATCGTGCATGGCAAGTAATTCTCTTTTTGTTAATTTCTGTCCGTATTTGATCTCACGGACAAGCGCTGGATTTCTTAGCAGGCCTCTTCCGATCATCACTGCATCTATACTTGGAAATCTTGTTGTGATATTGTCGTAGTCTTCTTTGGTTACAATATCTCCATTATAGCAGAGTGGATTCTCGCTATGTTCTACTGCGTATTCAAAGACATCTAAGTGTGGTTTTCCTTTATAGAATTCCTGCTGCAATCTTGGGTGAATGGTTAGTTCATAAACTGGATGGCGGTTATAAATGCTTAGGATTTCTTCGAATTCTTCTGTGTCTCGCAATCCGATTCTTGTCTTAATCGAAATCTTCATATCTAATGCATCGAAGATCTCTGTAAGAAAATCGTCTAATACTTCTGGCTCTCGTAAAAATCCGGAACCTTTTTGTTTAGCTACAACAGTTCTTGATGGGCAGCCCAGATTTAAATTGACTTCATCGTATCCTAATTCTTTTAATTCTTTGGCTGTCCGGATAAAATCTTTGGAACTTTTTGTCAGAATCTGCGGTACAATGTGCAGACCTTCATTGTGTTCTGGTAAGACGTCTTGAAATTCTCTTGTTTTGAAGGTTCTTTTGCCATTTGGCATGATAAATGGTGTGTAATATTTATCGATTTCTCCAAATAGTTTCTCATAAATATTTCGGTATAAGTAAATCGTGATACTTTCCATGGGTGCGTAATAAAATTTCATAAATACAATCAGCCTAAAACTGATATAAACAGTTTCAGGCTTCTCCTTTTCTGGTTTAATTTCTTATTGTACACTGACAGTATGTAGTTCAAATCTGTCTCCTCGGTGTCTTGATTTGGAATATTCAAAGATTCTTCCATCGTCTAAAAATACGATCTGTTCTACTTCTTCGATCTTAAGGCGCGATGCTATTTCTTTGGTTGCAGGAATTACTTGAAAATCATGTACCATGGATGTGACATTGGTATGTCCTTCCGTGTGTGCAAATCCTGAAAACTGATTGGATGTAGAATAAGGATGATCTGTATCTGTCATCAATGGTATATTCTTCACAAAAGTCCCGGCACCGCGGCGTTTCACAACCAGTCCTTCATTGACAAGAAGATCCATTGCCTTCTTGACTGTGATACAGCTAACCCCATAGGCTTCACACATTTCTGCTTCAAATGGCAGCTGGTCGTTCGGTTTGTAGATTCCGTTTTCTATTTTTCTTTCATGTCATTTGCAATACGTTCGTATTTTGTCAATTTATTTTCTCCATTCGAGTATGCCTAGGCACACTTCTGTTTTTATTATACACGATTTGTTATCAGAGGGCAAAACATATTGCAAATGCCAAAAGCACCCATCTATCTGTTCTTACTGATAAGAATTTTTTGCAATGTCATAGATTGCTTTTGGATAGATTTCCCATCCTCCATATTTCTGGAATAGTTCAATTGGAAGATCGAAATGATGAAGATTTAATACTAAGATGATATCATTCTTCTTGCATTCATCAATCACGTCCTGCATCATTCGCACGTTTTGTGATCGCTGTACCACTCGCGATAGATCCTGCTTTTAATTTTCCCTGCTTTGGTCCATTTTTCCAAACGATTGAATTTGCCGGCTGTTGCCGCATAAGCAATGGCGATTCCAATGGCTGGTAATGCTACAAGGTTTGTATCGAAACATACGAATAATACAGTGGAAATGATTCCCCAGAATGCTAATACTAAGATACCTGAACGGCTTTGTCTGCACCAACTGGTGTGACTTCTAAGACGTTTGGCATCATAACGATCAAATATCTTTTATGTACCATCAATCAAACATTGCTTTTCCATGATTAGGAATAAGACCTTTTGATTTTTTTTAGTCATATTGCACAAAACAATTTCTTTTTCTTTCCATATATCCTACCTTCACAATTCCAATCCAGACTTTATTTTTTCGACAATTGATGTTATATTATTAGACAAAGAGTGAAAAATTGAGAAACATTGAGACAATTTATCAGCGAGGTATGAATAATGAAAGAAATGAAACCGATCAAAGAAGGTAAAGTTCGTGAGATTTATGACAATGGTGACAGCCTGATCATGGTTGCAACTGACCGTATCAGCTGCTTTGACGTCATCTTAAAGAATGATGTCACAAAGAAAGGAACTGTTTTAACACAGATGTCTAAATTCTGGTTCGACCTTACAAAAGACATCGTTCCTAACCACATGATCTCTGTTGATGTCAAAGACATGCCTGAATTCTTCCAGCAGGAAAAATACGACGGAAACAGCATGATGTGCAAGAAACTTACAATGCTTCCTATTGAATGTATCGTTCGTGGATATATTACAGGTAGCGGTTGGGCAAGTTATCAGGAAAATGGTACAGTCTGTGGAATCAAACTTCCTGAAGGATTAAAAGAATCCGACAAACTTCCTGAACCAATCTACACACCATCTACAAAAGCAGAAATCGGTGATCATGATGAGAATATTTCTTTTGAAAGAAGCGTTGAAGTTCTTGAGAAAGAATTCCCTGGAAAAGGTCAGGAATATGCAGAACAGTTACGTGACAAAACAATCGCATTATATAAGAAATGCGCAGATTATGCATTAGAACACGGAATCATTATCGCAGATACTAAATTTGAATTTGGTCTTGATGAAGACGGTAACATGGTAATCGGTGACGAAATGCTAACACCAGACAGCTCCCGTTTCTGGCCAGCAGACGAATACGAACCAGGTCATGGACAGCCATCCTTTGACAAACAGTTCGCCCGTGACTGGTTAAAGAACAATGATCACGACTGGAAACTTCCTCAGGATATTGTTGATAAGACAATCGATAAATATTTCCAGGCATATAAGATGCTTACTGGAAAGGATTTATAGGCTTTCATTGTATATGATAGAAATAAGATAAGAATCAATATTTAGAATAAAACGGTGGCAACACGCATATTTTAAGAGCTTTTTTTACAAATCGCTGATCCGCACCTGTTCCTTTGATAACTCCCTGGCTGCGAGCCAAAATGCCCGCAGCTACGTTCAGACAATCAACCACATGGCGCTGCGAATTTGTAAAAAAAGCTCTTAAAATATGCTAATCGTTGCCACCGTTTTATTCTAAATATTGATTCTTATCTTATTTCTATCATATACACCAGAAGGTCAATTTTTTATATGTTTTCTTTTCCTAAATACTCTGTCATCAAGTTCAGTTTTAACCGATATCAAAGAACCATTTTTCAATTCTTCCCCAATAGAATAAGTTGGAACCACTGCAATGCCTAAATTATTCATAACACATCTTTTTCTGCAAGGTATTTATTCATATCCAACTGCTAATAGCCATCCGGCTCATTACAGATCAAACTAAATGATTTGCGCTGATGTGATGTAATAAAATCAAGCATGTTTCTGTCAACAAAAGGCATAATATCTTTTCCTGCCTGTGTAGGTTCCATGCATCTTCCTATTTTCTCAAATAATTTCAAAGCCATTTCTTCTTCAAGCTTATGAAGGAACCAGTGAAGTACAGCGAATGGTCATTTCCTCTTGGATGGGAATTAAATAACTTCATATCAATTATTATCTTAAAAAGCAGAGGACTGGTCTAATACCAGCCCTCTCAATCTATACCATATCAAAATATTTGAAAATTCTCTTCTCTTAATTTCTACGAGATCTTAAATTAAGAGAATTGTCCACACGATAGACTTCAGGTATATGATAAAAAATAAATAAGCAACCGAAAGCGATGCATTGGAATTTTGCCA
>OGOP01000653.1_pt1 | contig 29669 bp, 32 predicted proteins | sample 1552591 | NCBI WGS metagenome assembly OGOP01 (sample SAMEA2580120, study PRJEB22360) | human gut metagenome | biome: human gut; feature: human-associated habitat; material: faeces | place: Denmark | collected 2008/2010 | reverse complement strand
GATAGTAATTATCTACAGTCAAATGAATTACCGAGGAAAACTTGACACTTACCATGTTCACCTAATTTTCCTTTTCCTGCAGTATAATGCAGTATAATAAGAAAAAAGATAATAAGGAGGAACTACTATGCCCTGTACAACTATACTTGTTGGAAAGAACGCAACCTATGACGGGTCCACCATGATGGCCCGGAATGAGGACTCTCCTTCCGGCAGTTTTACGCCGAAGAAGTGGATCGTCATGAACCCCAAAGACCAGCCCCGGCACTATCAGTCGGTGCTGACGAAGTTCCATATGGATCTTGCGGAGGAGCCGCTCCGGTATACGGCCATGCCCAATGCCCTCACCAATGAAGGTTTCTGGGGAGAGGCCGGCATCAATGAAGCCAATGTGGCCATGTCGGAAACCGAGACCATCACCTCCAATGACCGGGTGCTGGGGGCGGACCCCCTCGTGAAGGATGGCATCGGGGAGGAAGATATGCTTCTCCTGGTGCTTCCCTATATCCGAAGCGCCCGGGAAGGGGTAAAGCGGCTCGGAAAGCTCCTGGAAACCTATGGTACCTGCGAGCTGAACGGTGTCGGCTTCCAGGATAAAGAGGAAATCTGGTGGTTCGAATCCATCGGCGGCCACCCCTTGGTGGGGGAAAGGGGGGACCCGGGCATGTACCACCACTGGATGGCGAAACGGGTACCCGATGACGCCTATGTGGTCATGCCGAACCAGCTCGGCATCGATACCCTGGACCTTGCCGATGCCCTGGGAGAAAGGAAAAACTACATGTGCTCCTCTGACCTGGCCGATTTCATTTCGGAGAACCACCTGGATCTCTCCATGACAAAGGAAGGTCCCTTTGACAGCCGCAGTGCCTTTGGCAGCCGCAGCGATTCGGACCACACCTACAATACGCCGAGAGCCTGGTACATGCTGTCCTATTTCAATCCCCACGCCTTTCTTCCGGGCGGCCCCCTCTCTTCCATGACGCCGGAATCGGACGACCTTCCCTGGAGCTATGTGCCGGAGAAGAAAATCGCTGTGGACGACGTGAAATATGTCTTGAGCAGTCATTACCAGGGCACCCCCTACGACTGCTATGGAGGAAAGGGCGATGAGCACAGCCGAAACCGGTACCGCCCCATCGGCATCAACCGGAATAACTTCCTCGCACTCACCCAGCTCCGCCCCTATATGCCGCCGGAAAGGATGGCAGTGGAATGGCTTGCGGTGAGCTGCAACGTATTTAATTCCTTCATCCCCTTCTACGCCAACGTTACTAAGACGCCATCCTACATTTCGGAAACAGGAAAAATTCCGGACAGCCAGCAGTTCTACTGGGCTATCCGCTTCATTTCCGCCCTGGCGGACTCCCACTTCGGCTCCACCTCTTCTTCCATCGAACGGTATATCGCAGCCACCTCGAACAGGGCCTGCGCCCTTCTTGCCGCCTCCGATAAAGCACCAGTAGAAGGCGACATTCACAGCTTCCTGGAGTCCTGCAACGAGAAGATGGCGGCCATGGCAAAAGAAGAAACAAACAAGTGCCTGGACCAGGTCCTCTATACCGCCAGTCTGGAAATGAAGAACTCCTTCGCCAGGTCGGACTCTTAAGGCTGGTACAAGTGCCTGCCCATCTACGCGTTTGTGGATAAAAGTATATCAGGCAGCGGCCTGCGGCCGGGGCTATGCATGGCATGGCTCTGCCTGACGGCAAGGCTATGGCCTTCGGCCAGGGAAGGAGCGGCGCACAAATTTTGAAGCGCCGCGAAATATATATACTTCCTTAAGCCCAGGCGATAGCCTTTGCCCTGACGCAGTCACCGCCCTATCCGCAGGACAGAGCCCCGGCCACAGGCCGCTGCCCGGGGCCGAAGGCCCCTATTTCCAAAAGGAGAACTACCATGAGAAAATCTATCCTTACTCTTGCCCTCTGTGCCATGATTTCTGCCGGATCCCTGCCGGCCTTTGCGAAAGAAACACCACGGGACAACTTTTTCTGGCTCGGCCAGATCAATAAAGCCTCCGACGTCATCAATACGGACGAAGGACTCCTGACTCCGGAAGAGGGACATTCCTTTGCCCGGGGCATCGATAAGGTGCTGAAAGAAGGGAATCTCCCCAATGCGCCCCGCCCCAGAAACGTGGTGGCCTTTGAACCTTACCTCATCAAAGCCGCCGGACCGGATGTGACAAAAATCCACGCCGGCCGTTCTTCCCAGGACATGCTCACCACCGTAGGCATTATGGAACAGCGGGAACACCTTCTCACCATGGCGAAAAAGCTGAACCAGGTGCAGGAAGACTTCATCCGTCTGGCAGAAGAAAATAAGGATACCCTCATCCCCAACTACACCAATGGCGTAGCCGCCCAGCCCAACAGCCTGGCCCACTATTTCATCGCCTATGCCAACGCCTATGGCCGTGACATGCAGCGGGTGCGGGAATATTACAAACGCCTCAACCGCTCTCCCATGGGAAGCACCGTGCTGAACGGTACCGGCTGGCCGCTGGACAGAGACCGCATGGCAGAATACCTTGGATTTGACGGTCTCGCCTACAACACCTACGATGCCGGCCAGATTTTCCCCCAAGAAGCGCCCATCGAAACCGGCGGCATCACCAACTGCATCGCCATCCACACCACCAGCTTCATTGAAGAAATCATGCAGCAGTACGCCCAGCCCCGCCCCTGGATCATATTGAAAGAAGGCGGCGGAAATACCTACGTATCCTCTGCCATGCCCCAGAAACGGAATCCGGGCCTTCTGAACAGCTGCCGCACCGACGCCTCCACCCTTCTCGGCATGTCCGTGGAAGCCATGTTCCGCTCCCATAATATTCCCGCCGGCATGGCTGACGGCCGCCTGAGCGGCGCCAGGGACATCATGCCCCAGGCCTCCAAAGTCCTCACTTCCATGGATAAAATTCTGAACAACCTGGTCATCGACCCTGCCCGTTCCCTGGAAGAGCTGAACCTGGACTGGACCTGTTCCCAGGAAATTGCCGATGAGCTCATGAAAAACCACGGCATCCCCTTCCGCATGGGCCATCACTTCGCCAGTGAAATCGTTACCTACGCCCGGGCCCATGATATCACGCCCCGGGACTTCACCTATGAAGACGCCAAGGCCATTTATACCAAAGTCTGTGCCAGCGATCCCCATCTCCCCCGGGACTTCCCCATGACAGAAGAAGAATGGGAACACGCCAAAGACCCTGCCTCCATCGTAAGAAATAGAAAAGTCAAAGGCGGCCCCCAGCCGGCAGAACTGGACAAAATGATCCAGATGGCCAAAGAGGAACTGTCCGACAACAAAGCCTGGACAGAAGAGACTGAAAAGAAACTGGCCTCTGCAGAGCAGAAACTGAACCAGGACTTTGATAAACTCCTGTGAGACTGCATGAAATAAAGCAAGAAACGCCCACCTGCGTGATGCAGATGGGCGTTTTGTGATGCTTTGCGGCTGGTCATGTCTCTTCCGCTTTCCATATGTCTTTTCCCTTACCGCTGCTGTATCCTCCGCGGATTCCCTGTATTCCTTCCACGCCAAGAGACACTCCCATATTTCCACTGGTGGAGTGGGTGTTCTGTTTTTCTTCCGTGCTATTTTCACCGGCAGTAATCAAAACATGTCGGCCTGCTTCCAGGTTCACGTCCTTTCCTTCTATCCGGCTTCCGGAAAGAGAAATTTATATTGAAGTAGTATGCTCAATTTGATGCTCCACCTTGTTCTTTGATAACTAAAGATCTTTTTAAAAATATAAAAGCCATCAATGTAAAAATGATAAATGAAATTATGCTTGGAATGAATCCCCAGATTTGGTTTATTATCCAAGCGACAATTAACATCAGTGATTTTGGTATGCTTTTAAAATATGCATAAAAGCATTGAAGCCAAACCATTATTAAAAAAGTAATATACCCTATTTCAATTATATATTGAATAAACAAGCCAATTCCATAGCAATAATCAATAAAACTAACTGTAAATATTGTTATATATTGAAATAGTGCAATGCTTATAGCCACAATCATTTTTTTCCAAAAGGCATGTATAGATAATTTTTTTGTGTAATCCAAGCACGTATTATGAGCTTTAGAAAACGCTAAAACAAGCAATGCAATGATATATTCTGATAACTGGATGTAAAATACATTAACCTCTATCAAAATAATGACCTCTCTTTGTTATAAATTTCTTGTATAAAATCATAAAGATTGTCTTCATTTGAGGGATTTTCTAAAAGCTTTACTCCCGCATCTATTAAATCAAGAGTTCTAATTGTAGCGCTACCATATAATGCCGCTTTTCCATATAGGAATCCAAGCCGTCGTATTTCCGATTTTTTATAATTGTCAGTATATTCAGTTAAAGCAAATCCGTAAGCTCTGCCTCTATAATTTATATAAAAAACATCCTTAACATAAACATTATCTAGATATAAGTCACTTCCATCCTCGCCTTTTCCCTTAATATATTCCCATCCCATCTCTGGATTATCCGAATCCTGCACCCAAACATAAGCTCCCTGAGGAATCTCATCTACATAAATATCTTCTCCATCTTTTCTAAGGTAAGCTGCTCCATTGGGCAACGAATAAAATGCGCCATCGAAAGTTGGCTTTGCTCTATATGCATTCCACTTAGCCCCCATTTGGGCGATATATCCGCCTATTTTCTTATCGTTGGAGATGCTTCCCACAATCATGCCTAATCCGGCTGCAATCATCTGTGCTTCATCGGGATGGTTTGCTGCCCAGCCTTTTGGCATGTGGTTATGCAGGTATCCCATGGCGTATTCCTGCACACCACCGGAAAGGATGCCGGCAAGGGCACTGCTTCCGGCCGCTTTGCTTGTCATTGTGCCAAGAAGGCCATGGAGGGCGGTCTTTTCTATGGAACCTTCACCCCAGCCGTTTCTTGCAGCCAGTTCGTGAATGGCTTCATTGCCTACGATGCTCATTTCTTCTACCAGCTGTTTCCGCTCTTCTGCTTTTGTCTTATCAAAGATGGTTTTCAGCTTGTTCAGGCTGTCCCTGGTATTTCTATCCAGTCCGGTAACATCCTGTTTCTGGTTCTTTGTATCGGTAATAACGATTTTCCCCGGTGCCATGGCTGCTCTAGTAGTAGAGTCAGCTTTTCCTTTAGTCGCTGCTGACGGTACACCTAAAAGACCTCTTTCATTAAGAGGAATGCGGTTCTCGTCGCCAGCTCTGGTAACTTTATCGCTTTCGTTATGGGTATTCGTACCCGGTTCTTTGTCGTACCGGCTGTTTTCTCTGGAGGACGGGGTGTCGTTATTTACGTTGCCACCCATTTTGGCCGTATAGGAAATGCCACTGCCGCCGGATTTGCAGCCGGCTTTGTTTCATCGGCTAAAATCATAACTCGAAATATCACAAATGCATAAACAGAAACAGATAGATAAAAATTGACAGTAAAATAATAAAAGCCGTGCAAATCATTTTTGTGTGCTGTTTATATGTATAATCCATTCCTCCATATTTCATGCGATTATATATTCCTTTTAAAGAAAGGAATATAAATGCTCCACATGAAATATAATTGGGCAACATAGAATTAACAGACAAAATTTTAGACAACACGTTCGAAATAAGGCTTAATATCAAAATAAATATCATTGTTTTATAGAAGAGAGATGATGTATGTTCAATATAAAACTTCTGCTCTTCATTTAAGCCTCTTCCAAGTATAAAGGTATAGAAAAGATATACACATAGGAGAACTATGACTAACGCGTAAAGAAATACATACATTTCTAATTGTTCCTTTCTTCCTGATTCTGATTTTACATTTCTGCTTGCTTCATTTCAGCTTTATTTTGATCAACTGCCGTTTGCATCATGCCCCCAAGTGTAACTGTACCAATCATAGCTCCCCAAGTTCCCAACCAAGCAGAACCAATTATTCCACTCATTAACGAGATAGACACAGGTAGAGTATCCCAGGCATCCGCCTGCAGTGCATTATGAAAATTCTTAATTTTCTGATGATTCTCATAGGCATTATATCCATAGTTAATAGCTGATGTCGCATAGCCACCCAACTTAACCGTATTTTCCACCTTGGTTTTTAAATAGTCTTCCGGCAATCCCGGGAACTTCCTTTTCATTTCATTAACTATGGCATAAGTTGCAAATGTATTTTCGACTTCATCTCTGACTTCATCTTTTGAGGCATCGCTGATCCGCTGCAGTGCATCCACGAAAGCCAAAAATCACATATCTTAAATTAAGAATATCGCATATAGTTTTAACTTATATATAATCCCATGAAAATTATTATTAGTATAATAATTGAAATAAATCCAATCTTTGTTTTTTCTACATATTGCCAATTTTTAGGTCCATATACATACCTGATATATAAACCTTTTGATACCAAAATATAAAATCCTATAATTGGCAACAAGTGTGCCATAATATCGTAATCATACGATATAAAATCAGTCAATACACTCCAAATTAAACCCATCACCATCAGTAATAGAATAAAATAGAGAAAAATAGGATTCGAATGCTCTAGAAAAAGTTTGTCATCCGCCGTCGGCTCTTTATTGAAAATGTATTTTTGCAATAATTCAATAATAAGAATGAATATTGTTATATCTAATATCCACTCAAGTATCATTCCGCAGATTCCTCCTCTTGTGTTTCTTCTTCTGCTTTTAATTCAATTTTTTTCTTATCCACAATAACATTTATTGCTACACCAGTTCCTACGCCTAACAAAACTTGCCTCTCTGTTGAAACGCCCATTCCATATATAGCCATCATGCCGCTATTCAATAATGCACCAGAAATTGGCAACGTATCCCAGGCATCTGCTTGCAGTGCATTATGAAAATTCTTAAATTCCTGATGATTCTCATAGACATTATGTCCATAGTTAATAGCTGATGTCGCATAGCCCCCAGCTTAACTGCATTTTCCATGCCTTTGGCGGATTGTCCATAAACCTTGACTCCTGAAAGGCCGCCGATGCCCCAGAAGGTAGAAATACCGCCGTTCTTTGTCTTTTCATGAATATCCATTTCACTTTTATTTTCGGCAGCAGTCAGCCGGATATCTTTCCCCGCTTCCAAATCCACATCTTTGCCCTGGATTGTGGAGCCGTGGATGGACAGATTTTCTCCGCTCCGGATATCTGCCTTTTCTTTGGCAGTAAGGGTGGATGACTGTGCCTGTGTCTCATAGGAAGAGTCTTTGGATGTAGAGGATACAGAGCTGAACCCTACATCCACTGCCAAACCTGCTTTGATTTTGCCTGCACTGTCAAAGTTGCGAATAGCGGTACGCCCATTCATACCGGCATCAGCCATATAGAGGTTCTTCAGTCTTCCATCCTGAACCTCACCAGATTTCTGCAGAGGCTGAATCACGCTGTTCACACCGCTGACAACAGATTTCCTACAAGAGATACACTGAGCCTGCTTCTCTTGTACTCATGTTCTTCTTTATTGGTATATTCATTGTCTTTACTGGTGATAAACACAATCTTCCCGATGAGGGTGAAGTCTTTCTCAAGAGTGCATGAAAGATTCCTTCTTATTTAGTGTGATGAATATAAGTTAGCAAGAGCTAACATTAGTCCTAAAATTAGCCATGCGCCTAATCTCATATCGCCTTGAACACCATGGCATTGAGTATAAATCATTCTGTTTCTTCTTAATTTATATAATATAAAGAAAAGCCATATCCATCCACTCCATATCACCAGTGTCATTAGCCATCTTCTATCCCCTCCAAGCAATCCGATATCAATTAATAATATAAATCCCATTAATATATCAATAAAAAGACAAAAGAGCATCCGAAGGTATATAGGAATATCTTCAATAACCATTCTTATATCAGCTTTATCTGTCTTATTCAACACAAATATCTTGAGATTCCATATCATTAACATAATAATCGATAAGTCAATTATGAAAGTAGTAAATTCAAATTTCATTTTTCACCTTTTCTTTCAGAGAAAGTAGCGTGATTGTTCGCAGAATCAGTATGTTTCTCATTTTTCTCCATACTGTTTTTTTCTTCATTCACATATTCATCAAAATAAGCCCCCACAAGCAATCCTCCCATCACTCCTATGATGGGATTTACACTTCCTGCAACTACACCGGTTAGCACTCCACCGGCCAATGGAATTACATCCAAGGCATCCGCTTTAACCACGTCATAGAAGGATGTAAATCTTGCATGATTTTCCTGCACTCCATGTATATAAGTTCCTAATGCAATGTAAGGACCTGCACGTTTGATTAAAGCCTTTCCTTCTGCTTCTGCCTCTTCCCGTGTCAGATATGGGTATTTGCTTTCCAGCCAATTGGCCGCACTCTAACCGGCTGCACTCTCCACTGCAATTTCTTTGGATTTGTCAAGAATTCCATTTCTTAATGTATCTCTGTGCCTATCATTATTCAACTCTTGGCTATGTCCAGTACCTTTTCCCTGAATAATTATCCCAGGTAGATCTCCCTCTTTAATCGTGCTGAGATCTATATATGTCCCCTCTCCCTGCTGCTTCAGCCACTTTTCTTTTTGCTGTGCATCTATCTGTAGCCATCGTTCTTCAATTCTTTTTTTATCTTTTTCCGTTTTAGCATTTTTCATATCTTCAAGAAAATGCTCATACTGTTCATGAGTCAAATAGTTAAAGTTTGTTGCCTGCTGAGCTATAGCTGCTCCAGTTTCTTTTCCTGCTAGATATCCCAAAGCAGCACTTGCTATTTTGTGTGCTTCCGAGTCTTTGATTTTTCCCAGCTGTTGTTGCAATAGGGCATTTAATCCGGCACTTGTCATTCCTTTACCCATTCCAGTACCGGCCTCACTTGATATCAGGGTCCCCATGAATCCATGCATGGCTATCCTATTAATTCCACTCTCGCTCCATTTCCCCTCTTCTTTTTCATATTTCTCTGCCAGCGTATCATTGTTGGCTAATCTTGCCTCTTCTGACTTTATACGCAGTTCATTTTCTATATGGTCTGCCATATCTCCCATGAGCTGAAACCCTGCATTAGACAGCATATTTACATATTCACTTTTTTCTTCTACTTTCTTTTTATCAAAAATTTCTGATAGGGCATGAAGGGCATTGGTTGCATCATGGTTAACTTCTTGATCGTGCTTCTCCTTAATCATCATAATACTACTTCCCGCTATAGCTGAATAAGTTTTGCTGCCAACGCTCCATTCGACCGGAATTGTCGGGGTATAGCCTGCCCCCAGGGGATTTATATGAGAAATGGCTCTAGTAGACGTAAATATACCTCTTCCGCCTGCTTCGTAGTCTGCTTTATTCTCTATATCTTCCCAGCTTAAAGTACCGGTGCGGAGGGTGTTTTTTCCCGCACTGCCTTTGCTGTCTATGACAGCACCTTTAAGGTGGGTATTGTCTTTGACGGAAATATCAAAGCCTTTGTCTCCGGCGTAAATGCCTGCCTGGTCTGTCACACTTTCGTAATCAGAGTCTGTGTGAGATTTGCCCGTCGATGCAAAGCCGGATACTTTGCCAGAGGAAATGTCATAGCCTAAAGAGATACCGGTGTTCTTTCCACTTTCCCGGTAAGTCTTCCTGTCCTGTTCACTTTCCATGCTGAGGATGCCGCCTATATCTGCCTGTACTTTTTCTCCTTCAATCCGGCATTCTTTATGAACCGTATCCCTTCCGCTTTCCAAGGGAAAAGGCCGGGGCAGCTTTGATGGTGCTGGCGAAGATTGTCTATAAGCACGACCAAATCACCTCCTATAACCTTGACTCCCCTACTGATTTTCTCCTTCAGTTTCATATTAGCTTTTTCCATTGATTCGTCTTTGCCCCGCGCAATATGCCTATTCCTGATGAAATTGCGGATCTTTCTCTGCTTGGGCTGCCATCTCCTTATACACCTTTCTTTCCTCTTTATTGAAATCAGAAATTTGTGAAACCACCTTCAGTTCATTCTCTCCATATTTTGATAAAGATTTATCAATTTCCATCCGTTCCGATACCGGCTGGTCCGGATTTTGATAAACTTTGATTATATAAGGTTCTGCATAAATTACATAAAATCCTGCACTTCCCAAGGAATATAGGACTTTGTCCCGGTAAAATATGTCAGATTCAGTTTTAACTCTATATACATGCCTATCAAGAAGCGTTCCTTTATATTTATTGTTCTCCGGCCTAACATCCAATAATGATATATCCCCATTACTTATTTCTAAAACCCGAACTCTCAATTGATTTCCAAACAAAACCGGCGCATAACGATCCCAAGCTGCTGGCTGGGACATTACATAAATGAACTGTACTGTAAAGAAAAAAATATGATAAAAGCAGAAAATTCCGATTGCAATGCCGATTTTTTTAGCATGACTAATCACCACTATTCCAGCATGGGTTTCATTCCCGGAGATAAGGCTTCCTCTCACAGTGTCTGTCTTCCCTGCTTCATAGAGGTCTTTGGTCTTGGAAGAGAGAAGTCCGGATACGTGGGAGTGGTATTCGTGGATGGTTTCGTGATGTTCCTTTTCATCCATCATAGAGATATCTTTACCGGCAGTCAAGGAGATTTTTCAGAAAGTTACATGTCTAGAAATTTTATCTTTCGCCTATGGTATTCTTCCTGCAGAAAGCCTGTATCTTCTATTTCATTACATCTATTCATATTTAATTGCGAAACAGGCAAGCATATTTGTTTATCATACTATTCTATTATTGAATTTTATATAGTATAATAAGCATAGATGAGAGCTTGGACAAGGTCCGGGGAGTGGCCACGAAAAAATACCCGGTTCCTGGTCCGGCTGCAAGCCATCTCGCATGGATGAAACCATAAGAGCTCCGGGCTTCGGTCCGTTCGATGCGTTATGAGTAAGTCTTGCATTACCTGATTAAACGCCTCGGTTCATTCTGAGGTTCTACAAGCGAAATGCCTGAAAGAGGCCATCGTCATGATGGAGCGGTAGAAGATTGGCGCATCTGTCTTCTATCCGTCGGGCCTAGCTCTTTCAGGCTTTTCGTGTTGTCTTGAATCAATGAAAGAAATCTAAATAGAAAACCCCCGCCCTATTATTAGAGGACGGGGGTTTTTGATTGGGATGATGAACCGGCTGATTTTATGATGGAAAATGAGCCATGCCAGGCCCCTGCAGGGCCTCGGCTTTTCTACAAAAAGCCTGCTATCATCCGGCGCCACCTTCTTCCAGAGGAAGAAGGCCAAATACTCAGGCCTCCTTTCTACCCAGCCCCCATAATAAAAGCCCCCATCTGCTTACAGCAGAGAGGGGCTTTTATATTTCCCAGGATCCTGTGTGTTTTCTATCACAGTCCGCAGGCGGACCAGCCGCATTCTTCGCAGGTGCTGCAGTGGCCTTCTATGTGGATGTGGTGGGAATGGCATTTGGGGCATTCGGGGGTGTTATCTACAGGTTTCATTGTTATTCTGTTCGTTTCTTTCTGACTGTCCTCTTTTTTGCCTTCCGTTTTTCTTTCTTTTTCCATTTTCTTTTTATCTTCTTCCCCTACGCCCAGGATGTTGCCCCGGCGGCAGCCGTCACGGAAAACGGTGATGCCTTTGCATCCGCTTTCCCAGGCAGAGAGGTAGATCCGGTAGATGTCTTCCGAGGTGGCACTGTTTTTCAGGTTCACCGTACTGGAGATGGAGTTGTCCACGTATTTCTGCATGGCAGCCTGCATGCGGACGCGGTTCATGAAAGGCACGTCGTGGCTTTCGATGACCCAGGGGAAGCGGGCCACGATTTCTTCGTCGGAAATAGTGAGGGGCAGGTGATGGTATTCCAGAAGGTCTTTAATGCTGTGGGCATAAACTCTGAAATGACCGTGCACTTCTTCCATTTTATGGGTGGTCCGTTCGTAGGAAATCTTGTAGAGCGGTTCGCAGCCGCCGGAGAAGCTTCCCATGAGGAGGGAGATGGTGCCGGTGGGAGCAATGGCCAGAAGGGTACCGTTCCGAAGGCCATGCTGGTGGATGTCCTCATAAAGCTCGGGATCCAGGTTTTTCACCATGTCCATAATCGGAGATTTCTTTGTGGCTTCCCAGCGGTAGCGGCCGAAGGTGCCTTTTTCCTTTGCCCTGTCGCAGGAAGAGCGGAGGGCGGTGAGGAGCATGGTTTTCATGACGCGGCCCATGAAGTCATTGGCTTCTTTGGTACCGTAGGTGAGTTTCATGGCAATGAGGGCGTCCGCCACGCCGAAGAGGCCGAGGCCCAGGGAGCGCCAGTCGTCGATGCAGGTCCGGTTGGCGTCCAGGGGCTGCGCTTCATAGCCGTAGTCCACGATTTCATCGAGGGCCGTGATGCCGTCGTACACGGTCTTTTTGAACCGCTCTTCATTGAATACGGGGTGGGCGCTGAACTTGTCGTCAATCATGGTGTACAGGTTCACGCTGCCCAGGTTGCAGGCGTTGTAGGCGTTGCCGCCGAATTCGCCGCAGGGGTTGGTGATTTCGATGTTGTATTCATCGTAGCCTGCAAGGAGGTGGTTCTGGTTCATCCGGTCGATGAAAATGGCACCGGGATCGCCCCAGTCCCACTGGGTTTCGCAGAATTCTTTGAAGAATTTCCGGGCTTTAATGGTTCTTTCGATTTTCTCGCCGGTGGCTTCCACGGTGAAATGGAGGTTGTATTCTTTGTCATCCCGCACGGCTTCCATGAATTCATCGGTGAAAAGGATGCTGATGTTCATGGAGGACAGCTTTTCCTCGTTCTGTTTGATGTGGAGGAATTCGTAAATGTCGGGATGGCTGCAGTTGAGGCCCACCATCATGGCGCCCCGCCGTCCGTTCTGGCTGATCACTTCACCGGTGACATTGAAGATTTTCAGGAAGGAAACGGCACCGGTGGAGCTGCGGGCCACGTTCCTCACTTCGCTTCCCTTGGGGCGAAGGTTGGAAATATTGATGCCGATGCCGCCGCCATAGGAAAAAATGCGGGCGATTTCATAGTTGGCCCGGAAGATGGATTCCAGATTATCCTCCGGCGATGGCAGGATATAGCAGTTGGACATGGATACCTTGAATTTTCCTTTGGCCCCTGCCGCATAGAGAGTACGGCCTGCGGGGCAGAAGGAGGTATCTTCCAGATAGCCTCTGACCCTCTTTTTCAGCTCCGGGTCAAAGATGGAGCTCACCCGGTCCATAAATTCCTGAGGAGTCTTTTCTCCTTTATGATAATATTTTTCTTTCAGGATGCCCTGACTGATTGTATTGTCGTACCAGTGGTTCATAAGAATCCCTCGTTTCCGTAATTTTGATAAACCCATGGTATCACATACTATGTATTGAGTCAAATACCATAAAGGCATACAATATATTGTATTTCATATGGGATATAGAAATATAACGATATTCTGGAGATTTAGGGCATCCATCCCTCGGCAGGCCGGTTCAAAGGAAGTGTGAAAGAGTTCTCCAGTCTCACAGGCCTGCGTAATGAGGGCTATGGAGTTTTTGGTGAAGGGCTTCTGTTGTATGGGTGGAGGTCATTTCCGAAGAAACCATATTCTTTACAGGGTAAACTTTGGCATCATACTACACTGCAATTCCCCATTTTTAACATAAAGCCCGCCCTTTCTGTCCTTGACGCCGGCAAGAGCATCTGATACTCTTATAATATGAAGAGTATCAACCCTAGATAAGTCCTCCCTTTTATTAGTGGCGGCCTGGGGCGATTGATACTCTTTTTTATTTACGAAAGAAGGATTGCGGATTGCTGCTTCGCGGCAATCCGTTTTATAGATGCCGCCTTATGGGCGGCGCCTTGGCTACATAAAGGCCTATCCTCACCGCTTGGTGGAGCTCCTTTCAAAGGAAAGAGGTATCAACAGCAAAACAAAAGGGGCAGTGAAGAAATGATTGCTATTCTTCACTGCCTCTTTGTTCAATTTCTATTTATTCTTCCTCTTCGTTTTCCGTATCACCGGAAAGAACGTCGATGGATGCGATGCGGTCGCCCTCTTCCAGTCTCTGGAGGATGACGCCCTGTCCTGCCTTGGCTTTTTTGCTGGTAATCTGGCTGGCCTTGGTCTTGATGGTGATGCCCTGTTCGGAAACCCCTACCAGTTCATCATTATCATCGGCAGCCACCAGAGCCACCACTTCGAAGCCTTTCTTAAAGTTGCGGACACCCATGCCGTTTCTTCCCTGGATGCGATAGGCATCGGCCTTGTTCCTCTTGGCGTTGCCGTCGGCGGAGATGGTGAAGATGTCTTTATCGGCAGCAATGACAGCGCCTACCACTTCATCTTCCACACCCTTCACTTCAGAGAGGCGGATGCCGTGGACACCGGCAGCGGCTCTACCGAGAGACCTGACTTCGTTGTCATTGATGGAGAAGCGGATGGCCATGCCGAAGCGAGTGCCCAGGATGACGTCTTCGTCACCTTTCACGCGGAGCACTGTCACCAGTTCGTCCCCTTCATTCAGGCGGATGGCAATGAGGCCGTTCTTGTTGATGTTTCTGTATTCCGCGATTTCCGTCTTCTTCACATAGCCCTTCTTGGTCACCATGAGGAGGTACTTCGTATCTTCTCCGGCAGCATCAATGTCCAGAAGTTCCGTCACCCTTTCTCCCTTGGAGAGGCTGGGAATGTAGTTGATGAGGGCGCTGCCTCTGGCTGTGCGGCCGGACTTGGGCAGGTCGATGGCGGTCTTCATGTACACTTTGCCGTAGTTGGTGAAGAAGAGGATGCGGTTATGGGTGGAGGTGTTCAGTATCTTCCATACATAGTCCTCGTCCTTCATCTTCATGCCGGACACGCCGCGGCCGCCCTTTCTCTGTACCCGGATGTCGGCGGAGTCCATGCGTTTGATGTAGTTCTGCTTGGTCAGGGTAATGGTCATAGGTTCATCGGGCACCAGGTCGGTAATGGTGAATTCTTCCTGGGCGTCGGTGATTTCCGTGCGCCGGTCATCGCCGAAGTTCTTCTTTTCATCCTGCAGTTCTTCCTTCACCACGTTCATGATTTTGTCCCTGCTGGAGAGGAGGTCTTCCAGGTAAGCGATGGTTTCTTTCACGTCCTTGTAGTCAGCTTCCAGTTTGTCTCTTTCCAGTCCGGTGAGGCGGCGCAGGCGCATATCCAGAATAGCGGTGGACTGCTTGTCGGACAGGTCAAACTTACTCATTAATGCATTCTTTGCAATCTCGTCGGTTCTGGATTCGCGGATGGTACGGATGACTTCATCAATATGGTCCAGTGCAATGAGCAGACCTTCCAGAATATGGGCCTTGGCTTTGGCCTTATCCAGTTCGAAGCGGCTTCTCCGGGTAATCACTTCTTCCTGATGCTTCAGGTAGTAGTAGAGAATCTGCTTCAGGTTCAGGATACGGGGATGGCCGTCCACCAGGGCCAACATGATGGCGCCGAAATTAATCTGCATCTGGGTATGCTTGAAGAGGTTGTTCAGCATGATTTCCGGGCTTACATCAGCACGGAGTTCAATGGCAATGCGCATGCCCGTGCGGTCTGATTCATCCCGAAGCATGGTAATGCCGTCAAGCACCTTCTGCCGCTGCAGGTCTGCAATGGAGGAGATGAGGCGGGCTTTGTTCACCTGGTAAGGAAGTTCAGTCACCACGATACGGTGCTTGCCCTTCTGCATATCTTCGATGGCCGTTTTGGCCCGGACGGTAATGGAACCGCGGCCGGTGCGGTAGGTATCTTCGATGCCCTTCCGGCCCAAGATAATGCCGGCAGTCGGGAAATCAGGGCCTTTGATGTATTTCATGAGCCCTTCGATGGAAATATCGGGATCGTCAATCATGGCGGAAAGGCCATCCACCACTTCCGACAGGTTGTGGGGCGGAATATTCGTAGCCATGCCTACGGCAATGCCGTAGGAGCCGTTCACCAGAAGGTTGGGGATACGGGAAGGAAGCACCACCGGTTCCTGCAGGGAACCGTCGTAGTTGGGCATGAAGTCCACAGTGTTCTTGTCAATATCCCGAAGCATTTCCAGGGTTATTTTGGACATACGCATTTCTGTATAACGCATAGCCGCCGGAGAGTCACCATCCACGGAACCGAAGTTTCCATGACCGTCTACCAGAGGGTAGCGGGTAGAGAAATCCTGGGCCATGCGAACGGCCGATTCATATACCGCAGAATCGCCATGGGGATGAAATTTACCGAGTACATCGCCCACGATACGGGCCGATTTCTTGTAAGGCTTATTCGGAAGCATGCCGGCTTCACTCATGGCATAGAGAATGCGGCGGTGAACCGGTTTCAGACCATCCCGCACATCCGGCAGCGCACGGGTGACGATGACGGACATGGCATAGTCAATGTAGGAATTTTTCATCTGCCCTTCCAGAGGGGTATTGATGATTTTTCCTTCCTTCCATTCAATGGAATCCATAGGTCCTCCTTTGATGAGGCATAAAAATAAGGACTTCAGGAAGCCCTGTCAGTCCTTTGGGAACTTACTTTGCTTATGATTATTATACCATAAAATGGCTTCCAGAGCCATTTAAATGCGTTTACAGGCCCTTTTCCATTTTTATCACACAGATGTTGAAATCCGTTTAAGACGCTGGAAACCCCGTTTCAGCCATTTCAAGGAAATGAAAATTTCTCTCTTTTATTCATTCATATTTTTTTATATAATAAGGTATAGACTCTTTTTATCTGAAGGATGTGGAAGCATGAAGAAATACCTGGCAGCCATTGTGATTGCCATCGTACTCCTGGCGGGCGGCGGCTTTTTCGCCTACGTTCATTTTCTCAGCGGCGGTCCCTGGCAGGGCACCTGGTGGGGCGTGCAGGACGCCGGCGTGAACTGGTCCGGTGACCATATACGGAACCTGGAAACCCTTACCTTTACAAAAAATGATGATAAAACCATTACGGTAGAACATAAAGTGCAACAGGGCAGCAAGGAAGTCAACGGTTCCCTGGCCGGCACGGGCACTGTAGACGGCGGCCGTCTGGTGATTACCCCCGACAAGGGCGGCAGGGAAATCGCTCTCTCCTACAATACCATGTCCAAAACCATTGAAACCCCTCTGACCAATGCCGATAAAACAGCGGTCACCCTCCAGGCTCTCACCCAGGACAACAATGATGAAATGGAGCAGATTCGGAGTGAAATCGTACAGATTTCCCAGAAACCGGAAAATAAGATCGACACCACCCTGTCCTCCTCCAAAAGCTGAATCCATGAAAAAAGGCTGTGAAGAAATGAAAATCATTTCTTCACAGCCTTTTTTATTTCCTATGGAACGTAATAATCACAAGCTCCCTGGGGCAGCTGAATCGGAAAGGAAACCAGCTGGCGTCGCCCCGAGACACGTAGCCCACATTCTTTCCATCACTGTAGAGCCCCCGGGTATAGGTGAAGGGCGTAATGATGGGCCTGCCGAAAAGGCCGAACTGGGTGCCGTGGGTATGGCCGGTCAGAGTGATGGCCGCCCCTTTCCGGAACCCTTCATCCAGGAATGCGGAATGATGAGCCAGGAGCACCACCGGTGCCCCCGCAGGAATCCCTCGGAACGCTTCATCAGTCATGGAATCCATTTCTATCTCCATAGCCCTTCCCCGGGACCAGGGATAATCGACCCCGGCTACATAGAGGGACTCCCCGTCCCTTGTAATCGCATCATGGTCATTCACCAGAAGCTTCACCGGCGTCTTTAGAAGCTCCTTTTCAATATAATCCTTCCCCCGGTAATACTCATGATTTCCCCACACATAGTAAATGCCGTCAGGGAAGGCAGGGTACTTCTCCTTCAGCGTATCGGCAGCCTCAGGCATATGACGGATATCGTCGATGAGATCTCCCGTAAAGAAAAGCACCTGTGCCCCTTCGCTCCTGGCCCGGTCAATTTCGCCGGGAAGGTCAGTATACCGGAAATAGGGGCCGATGTGGGTATCCGTCATCTGGGCTGCCTTGTATCCCTCAAAGGCAGGCGGAAGTCCTTCCACATAGACATCCAGATGCTCCACCTTCTCGCTGGTATTGCCGTCGATGGCGCCATACAGGCCTATCCCGCACGCCAGAAGAAGGACACCGAGAGCCAGCCTGCGAGTCCCCTTCAAAAACCTCTGGGGCATGGACAGAAGGGACAGGATGAACAGGCAGGGAAGGGCTATGATTTCTGCCACCATGAGCCCGCAGGCCAGATATCCCACATAGAGGGACCAAAGTCCCAGTCCCTCATAGCCTCTGGCATACCAGAGGAAATAGGCGGCTGAAAGAAAAGAAATGAACCAGCTTCCTGCCATGTAGAAATAAAACCGTTTCCTCCGGAAAATCACGGACAGAAAAGCGCCGTTCAGAATTCCCAGCAGGGAAAAAATGGTCAAAATCATCCGTTCAAACATGGAGTCACCTCCTTTGGACCGCTTTGCGGCCCGGGTTCAAAAGGTTCAGAAGGCTCAGTGGGGAAGGTTGACGGCGCCTTCGGCCCCGAAGGTTCTAAAGGTTCTAAGGCTTCACGCAGCCTGCGGCTGCAAGGGTTGTGGTGGCGGCTGCGCCGCAATTATAGCCTGCGTTACGTGCCCTCTCCCCGCCCCTGCGGTCATACTGAGCGGAGCGAAGAATCTGGGTACCTTCCGTTAGTAATGCCAACTAGTTCACTAGTCCACCAGCCCACTAGTCCACCAGCCCACTAGCACACTAGCCCACTAGTCCACTAGTACACTATTTTCTCCACGAAGGCCGCCAGCCTTGCGTGAGGGCCTGCCAGGGGGATTTCCCTGTATTCTTCCGGCGAAAACCAGCGGTATTCCCCTTCCGGCACTGCCCCTTCCCTGACAGGATAGGCCTTCATATGCCATATGCGATGGGTGAAAACATGTTTATATTGCCAGAGAAAATCTTCTGCTTTCCCAGAGAGAAGCTGTTCCAGCCCTTTTCTGGCTTCCCCTTCCGTTTCTCCAAGGGCCATGGGAAATTCCCACATGGAAGCCAGCATGCCCCGGGCCGGCCTTTTGTGGAGAAGTACCCTTCCCTCCCTGATCCAGATGCCGCAGGCCGCCTGTTCTTCTTTTGGCGGCTTTTTCGGCGTGCGGAAGGGCAGTTCCTTTTCTTTTCCATGTCTAAAGGCTGCGCAGTCTTCCGCCAGAGGGCAGAGGCTGCAGCGAGGATTCTTCGGTATGCAGATATCCGCGCCCAGATCCATTAAAGCTTCATTGAAATCGCCGGCTCTATCCGGCAGCGTTTCATTCACCAGAGCTTCGATTTTCTTCCTGCCCCGGCTCTTTAAAATATCCTCTTCCACCTGATAGAGGCGGGCATAGACGCGGAGCACGTTGCCGTCGATGGCGCCCTCCCGCTTCCCATAGGCCATGGAAAGGATGGCACCGGCCGTATAGTTTCCGATGCCCGGCAGGGAAAGGATATCTTCCTTCCTGTCCGGCAGACGGCCGCCATAGGTTTCTGCCATTTCCATGGCGGCTTTATGGATATTTCTGGCGCGGCTGTAGTAGCCAAGGCCCTGCCACTGGTGGAGCACCTCGCTTTCCTTAGCCCTGGCCAGGGCAGAAATATTGGGAAACCGCTCCATCCAGCTGTTGAAATAGGGCTTCACTGCTTCCGTCCGGGTCTGCTGCAGCATGATTTCAGAAATCCATACATGGTAGGGATTCCGGGGTTTATCTTCCCGCCAGGGAAGGTCCCTTTTGTGGCCGTCAAACCAAGCAAGGAGCCTTTCCGGCCAGTCACTCTCCCCTTTCTTTTCCTCCATCATGTCATCTCCTGGAAATCATAATCAAAAACCGTTTCCCCGTCTTCTGCAAAATAAATGGTCCCCCGGATTCTCTTTCCCGAAAGAATCATGGGAAGCCAAACCTTATCGGCCATCCACATGTCTTCATAGGGGAAATCTTCCACCCGGAACCAGCGGGGTTCCATTTCATCAGACAAATGGGGACTTCCTTCCCATCCCCGGGCGAAGTATACAATGCCCCCATGGGACCATTCGGGATCCGAAGGCTGATGGAAATAGAGATCTGCTGCCATGATGAGCTTCTCCGGCGCCATGATAAGGCCGCATTCTTCAAAAAGCTCACGGCAGGCGCATTGGCGCATAGTCTCACCGGGCTCTATTTTCCCGCCAAAGCCGTTCCATTTCCCATATCCCATGCCCCGCCTTTTCCGTCCCAGGAGGATGGAGCCATCGTCCCGCACCGGATACACCAGGGATGTATCTCTCACTTTTTGATTCCCTCGTAGGTGTCAAAATACAGTTCCCTGAACATTCTCTTGCCCGATTCCGTTTTATAAAGGCGGTGGTACAGTGCTTCGTTCTGCTTCAGCGGCGCACCGTCTTCATACTGGTTCACCAGCATATCCGCTTCTGCCAGAATCTGGGCATCCGGGCCGTCAATGCTGCCATAGGAATGATGATGAGCTACCAGCCAGCAGATACGGTCCACGTCTTCCTTTTCAAATCCCAGCTCTTCCAGCATGGGACGGGCTTCATCAGGTCCCAGTTCCTGCTGGATCTGGCCATCATTTCTGCCAAACTGTCTCTCTCCTTCATGGATGCCGATATCATGCACATAGGCAGCTGCTTCCAGAAGGAAAAGGGTCTTTTCATCGAGCCCTTCCTCCCTGCCGATCTGGGCAGCAAAAGCGTGAACCTTCAGGAAATGGTGAATCCGCCGGGGATCCCCTTTGTCATAAGTAATCATGGCTTTGCATAAAGCCGTCAGTTTATCCATGGTGTATCTCCCTGTTTCGATAAACACATAGTATTCAAAAAGAAAAAAACGGCGCAGCCGCAGCTGCGTCGTTTCCTTTACTCATTATTTTGAAAGTTTCTGGGCAACGGCAGAAGTTACATCTACACCGCCGTCTACGACAGCACCCTGTTCAAGGATGACATCCAGACCCTTTTCCTGGCGAACCTGCTGGATGGCTTTCATAATGTCGGAAAGGATAGGCTGCATGGCAGCTCTTTCTTTCTGGTCCATTTCTTTCTGCAGTTCGGTGGCAATCTGCTGTTTTTCCTGGTCAGTCTTGCCTGCACTGCGGCTCTTGAATGATGCTTCTGCCTTCTGGGCAGCGGTTCTCATATCAAGCTGGGCTTTCTGCATTTTCGGATGAGCCTGCAGAAGAGCATTAGAATTTACATAGCCAATGCCTGCTGCGGAAGCAGAAAACATGGCACCAAATGCGATCATACCAGCAGCTGCAGCTGCTACTGCTTTATTCATTTTCATAGTATCCTCCTAACTGCGCCCCCGTTGTTCGGGAGACTCAAGGGAAGCGCCGATGTCATCATTTTTCAGATGAATCAGTGCTTACCAGGTAAGCATAGCTTAATTCTAATCAAAGAATCGACAGGTGTCAATGGCCTGTCCGGGATTTCTTGCAAATCCTCTATTACAGGTAAAACGGTTTATTTCCCCTTGGCTTCGATGGCCGCCGTTTCCGCTTCTTCCGCCATGGCCTCCTTGGCTTCCTTCAAAGCGGCCTCCCGCACCTCTTCCTTCTTTTCCTTCTTTCTGGTGAAATGGGAAATCACTTCCGGCACCATATTGATAACCTTGTCAATGGTTCCATTGGCAGTGGCATTCTTAATGGAGAAGAGCTCCACCCTTTCCCCCTTCATGATGAGCACTGCCGTAGGTGTCACCTTTCCGCCGCCGGCGCCGCCGGAAGTATTTCCACCATGGGCGCCGCTGCCGAAGCCGAAGGAAATGTCCACAAAAGGAACGATGGTGGCGTCTCCCAGATAGATGGGCTCTCCTACCACCGATTCCGTGGTAATCATTTTTTTGAAATCATCAAAAATCTGTTTTCTTACTTCATCATCCATTGTCATTTCCCCCTTGTCTGAAATGCCAGAATTCTCTTGCCGGTTTGGACAGGGCAAGTTTGATAAGTATATACAGTACATACAGCGGAATGAGCCTTCCCTCACTCTTTCCTGTCAGTGTACACTCTTTATCCACATAATTCCACCGGATTTCTTCTGCCGCCTTCGGTAGGAAGGCATACACCATACCGCAAAGGACTCCGGTAGGCATAGGGTCTCCCAGCCCAAGCCCCCCTTTGAACTCCAGAGTCCGGGGAAATCCATGGGAAATCAAAAGAGAGAGACTTTCCAGAAACCGCTCTGCCAGACCATTTTCCAGGGCAAAGCAGACCTGGGAAAGATAGGAGGGCCCCTTTTTTTCTCCGGAGCTTGAAATCTCTTCCTCTCGGAAAGACTTCTTTCCAGAAAAGGGAACCTCTTTCCCTTTTTCTTCTTCCCCCACTTCCAGAGGCGCTGCCTTTTCTATTGGATTTCTCTCTGCAGAAGCCTCTTCGCGGTCCTTCACCCTTTCCTCTAAGGTATCCAGTGCTTCATCCAGCTCGTTCAGGGCCTTTTCAGAGTCCTCCCCTTCTGCCGATGTCTCTTCATCATGGAGGGAAAAGGTCTTCCTTTTCGAAATCAGTCCTAAAAGGAGGGATATCCGGATTTCCAGTTTCCATTTTTCAAAGGAAAGGGAATAGGAAAAAGGAAGAACTAGGAGAAGGATCACCAGCAAAAGAAGGGCTAAAAGGATTTCTACGATCATCATGGCGCTCCATAGAGACGGCAGAGACCGTCAGCCGCCTCCTTGACCTCCTTCACCAGGTATGACGGCGCCGTCACCTTCACCAGCGGCGCATGCTTCAGAGCCCAGGCCTTCATGGCGGATGCGGGAATAGTCACTTCCACCGTCACCAGATCCTGGCGGGCCGAGACCAGATGGGCCGCCTTGCCGAAATCATCTACAATATCACTCATGAGATGCCAGTCGGCCTCAAAGGTGCATGGCACCGGATCGCCTGTATACAGGCCGTGATAAGCGAAGAGAGAAGATAAGAGCTTTCCACCCTGTGCCACGGTTTCCAGAGATGTCTGCAGCCGCGCCGGCTCTTCTGTCACCGTCACCTGGGACATCATATCGGTCTTAAAAACAGAAATGCCTTCGCTTCCTTCCTCATTGCCCAGAAGGAAGTAGCGATCATCGGAAGCCACCAGGTGATAGGGACTCACCCGATACAGCTTGTCTTCGCCGGACAATGTGTAGCCATGGTGCTTTTTTCCGTCCGCCTCATAATGATCATAGTAAAAGGAAACCTGTTTCTTCTGGGACAGGGCCCGGGTCAGAAGGGCCAGCACCTCTCCCGACTCTCCCGGCCGTCCCAGAGCAGGCAGGTTCTTTATATTTTCCTTTCCGTCGTCAAAAGTGCGGCTCTGGAGCCGTTTCAGCTTTTCCGACAACTGCCGGACCTGCTGGGCAGGAAGATGGGAGAAATAGAGAAGGTCTATCAGTACTTTCAGATCATCCTGGGACAGTACATGGTCCCAGTACCAGTCGAGAGCGAGCGGTGCTTCCTTGCCGTTCACCACCCGGGTCACCTCCCGGCACACCACAGGAAGCCCCGCTTCCTTCAGGCGGCTCAGGTTCCGGCCGATGGACTTCCGGCTCACCGTCATGGCATACTTCGTTTCCATGAAATCAAGGATTTCCTGCTGGGTCAGCGGATGGTCCCGGTCCGACTCCCGAAGGAGGACCTGCGCGATCCGCATAATGGACATCTTGCTTCCTCTGTCACTCTTCTCTCCTGCCATCCCAATCACCGCCCTCTGATTCTGCGAATAGCTTCATCACTGACCAGAGAAGAAATCACGGTGAGAAAGCGGATAAAGGGAGAATGGGCTATGGACCGCAGGGCGCGGTGTACCAGGAAGGCCACGGCCGTGCCGCCCAGAAGATCGCTGGGATAGTGAACCCCTGCAAAAAGTCTGGAAAAGGCCAGAATCATGGCCATGAGGGTCATCAGCCTGGACCCCTTCATGTGCATGGATAGAAGCTCCATCACCACCACCGCACCGTTCATGGTATGGTTGCTGGGGAAAGACGCATTGGCCTTATGGCCGGTAAAGTTCCATATCCGGTAATCCCGGGTAAATGGCCGTTTTCTGAACCATATTTTGCCAAGGGCAAAGGAAATCAGAGACGCCACGCATACACCCAGGAACGAAAGAATGCAGCAGCGCCGCCGCACCTCCCGATCCTTCCCCGGGGTAAACCAGAGAAACAGGCCGTAAATCACAAATGCCCAATGCCCGTAGCGGGCAATCAGATCCATCATCAGGTCAAAGGGCCGCACCCTGCCGGCCAGCCCATTGATTTTTCTTACTATGTCTAAATCCGGATTCATGAAAAAGCACCTCTTTCCGGGAGAAGCCGCCGCCTCTGCCGCTTTCCTATGTTTTTAATTTTATCATAATCCCCACTGTTTGACAAAAAGGGCAGGCCCGGTTGTAAGTTCGGAAGGGATAGGTTGGCAGAGCTTTGCGTCAGGGTTTTACGGCCCTGCCGGGCACAGTCATTCCAAACGCCTCGAAAAATCCCGGTACGCATCGATGGAAACTCTAAGGCTCTACATACCAGTCGGCCAAAAGCCATTGCGGTCCATACCCTAAGGGGCACAGGCCAGACCGCCAGGCCGCCAGAAATCTCCTCCAGCCATACGGCAGTGCCCTCATGGTATAATGAATCCACAAGAAAGGACTACCATGAGAAAAGTACTGATTACCCTGGCTTCCATCCTGGCGGTGGCAGGCATTATCCTCTTAAACGCCCTCACCTTTTCCGGTCGATACGCCAGAATGATGGAGACCTCCATCACCGTCACCTCTGCGGACGAAAGCTTTATAGGGAAGAAAATGAAAGAATTCTTTGCCCGGGAGGATCTGGAAGAAAAGCTGGCCCATGAAATGGAATCGCTTCCCCTTTTCCCTGATCATCCGGAATACCATGAAGAGCTGGCTTCCCTTGCAGTCTCCCTGGGCCGTGATACATCCCTGGAGCAGGTACGCTGCCAGGGCCGCCGCTACTACGGCGGGTACACCGCCTCCACCTCCCCGCCCCCAAAAAAAGGGCAAGTATGGAAAGACCGCTTTAAGGAAAATCTTCCGGAAGACAGGCTCTCATCCATCACCAACAGGGACAGCTCCCACATCCGCCTCCGCAAATTCACCGGCTGGGAGGAAAAATCGGAAGATGGTGACATTCCCTACGTACAGGGCAGTGCCAGCTTTCTCCTCACCGGGGGCGGCATGACCCAGCTGGTCTACATAACCGCTGTCATCATAGAAAAAGAAGAGGATGTTCTCCTTGCCCTTTTCATTTCCGACCATAAACAGGATACCAGAGGCATCCCCTTTGGGAAAATGGCGGAGCTGCCCCCTGCAGGTGCAGAGGATTCATAGGGGAATGGATAACGGGCCCCAGGTTCTTAATATTCTCAGGTTTGAGAGACTTTGGGCCAGAGAGTTGCGGATTGCCCCCAGCGCGGCGATGATGTAAAGCCAGCGTCACGGGACTGGCCGATGACTCATCAGTGAAAAGCCGCCCGGCGGATAGCAAACATCGGATAGCGGACAGCGTCCAACAGATAGCGGACAACCGATAGCCGATAGCCGATAACGGCTATCCCTCCTATTTCCCATGAAAAAAGAGCCTTGCCGGCTCTTTTTTAGTCTTCCTTATTTTCCTCTTTTTTCTTCATAGCCTCTTCCCTCTGCTTGTGGGCCCTGTCATAGGCACCGCTCCGTTTGAGGGCCATGGAAATGACCGCCACCACAGCACAGAGAAGGATGAAAAGGTTCACCGTAGTGACGCCTTCCCCAAAGCCGATACGGTAAATGGAGTAGAAGAGAACCACCACCAAAAGGAAATCCTGAAATTTTGAGAACATACTGCCTTCCTCCGCTTCCTAAAGACTTATCCTTACAATAGCGGAAAGGAGAGGCTTCGTCAAGTCCGTTTCTATTACAGCCCCTTCAATGTATCTGCAATTTCCGCAATCGAATACAGCGCCGCCCTGCCGCCAAGGCAGACCCGACTTCCTTCCATCCGGCCGTTTTATGACTTCAAACCACGAAGAAAGCAGTTTTCTCCGTGTATCCCTGTGCTCTGCCGGAAATACGGCCCGTCTTCGCAAAGGGCTGATGATGATAAAGAACTACATGAATCCATAAAAAAACTGACTTCCTGGCAGAATCACATTCCACCATGAAGTCAGTTTTTTATTAATTTGGCCTGTCAGCAGGTATGGCAGTCCTCGTAAATGCCCTTTTCCTTCAGCAGTTGGATGACCGTTTCTCCGATATCTGCCACAGTTCTGGCCACCGGAATGCCTACGGCATTCAAGGCAGCAATCTTTTCAGCCGCCGTGCCCTTGCCGCCGGAAATGATGGCGCCCGCATGACCCATGCGCTTTCCTGGAGGCGCCATGCGGCCTGCGATGAAAGCAGCCACAGGCTTCTTCATATGTTCCCTGATCCACTGAGCTGCCCTTTCCTCTGCATTGCCGCCGATTTCACCAATCATAAGCACCGCTTCCGTTTCCGGGTCCTCATTGAAAAGGGTCAGGGTGTCGATGAAATCCATGCCCTTGATGGGGTCACCGCCAATGCCGATGGCCGTAGTCTGTCCAATGCCCGCCTCTGTGAGCTGGTAGGTGGCTTCGTAGGTCAATGTGCCGGATTTGGATACGACGCCTACATGGCCTTTTTTATAAATCTGGGAGGGAATGATGCCGATATTGGCTTCATCCACAGAAATGATGCCGGGGCAGTTCGGCCCGATGAGACGGGTCTTTTTCCCTTCCATATAACGATGCACCTTTACCATGTCTTCCACAGGAATATGCTCTGTGATGCATACCACCAGGTCAAGACCTGCTTCCACCGCTTCCAGAATGGCATCAGCCGCAAAGGGAGCCGGCACGAAAATGACAGATGCATTGGCACCGGTCACAGCCACTGCGTCTCTCACCGTATTAAACACAGGAACACCGCAGCACACCTGTCCCGCCTTTCCCGGTGCCGTACCGCCTACGATATTCGTACCGTAAGCCTGCATCTGTTCTGTATGGAAACGGGCTGCCCTGCCGGTAATGCCCTGTACAATGACCTTCGTATCTTTATGGATTAATATACTCATAACCAGCCCTCCTTATTTCTTTTCCTTCTGCTCTTTCGCCAGGCGAATCACTTTCTTAGCGCCCTCATCCATGGAAGAAGCAGGGAAAAGGTTCACAATGTGGGCTTCCTCCAGAATCTTCCGTCCTTTTTCCACATTCCGTCCCTCCAGACGCACCACCACAGGAATGGGGAACTCTTCCTTTCCGCCGGAAAGGAGAGCCGCTGCCTCCACAATGCCTGTGGCAATGACATCGCATTTATTGATGCCGCCGAAAATATTGATCAGAATGCCATGCACCTGGTCATCTTCCAGCATGATTCTGAAAGCAGCTACGATTTTCTCCGGTGTGGAATCGCCGCCTACATCCAGGAAATTGGCCGGTTCTCCTCCGTTTTCCTTAATAATATCCACCGTAGCCATAGCCAGGCCGGCACCGTTCACCATGCAGGCCACATCGCCGCCCAGGTTCACATAGTTCAATCCTTCTGCCGCCGCTTCTCTTTCCTTCTGGTCCTCTTCCGTAATATCCCGGAGAGCCACGATTTCCGGATGGCGGGACAGGGTGCTGTCATCAAAATTCAGCTTGGCATCCAAAGCCAGCACTTCATTTTCCTCTGTCACCACCAGGGGATTGCATTCTGCCAGGGAGCAGTCCTTATCCACAAACAGCTTGTACAGATATTTCATAAAAGTCTTCGCCTTCGGCACCACCGCCTGCTCCATATGAAGAGCATACGCCATGCGGTTGGCCTGGAAATCGGCCAGGCCGATGGCAGGGTCGATATATTCCTTCAGAATGGCTTCGGGATTTTCTGCAGCCACATCTTCAATGGCCATGCCGCCAGACTCGGAAGCCATCATCACCACGCACCGGGATTCCCTGTCCACCACAAAGGAAATATAATATTCCTTCTTGATGTGGGCGCCTGCTTCGATGAGAAGACGATTCACTTTCTTTCCCTGGGGCCCGGTCTGGCGGGTCACAAGGATGCTGCCCAGAAGCTCTTTGGCATATTTTCTCACTTCTTCCGGAGAATGGGCCAGCTTGACGCCTCCCGCCTCTCCGCGGCCGCCGGCATGGATCTGGGCCTTCACAACCACCACCGGCGTGCCGATACGCTTCGCTGCAGCCACCGCATCCTCCACGGTGAATGCGGGATATCCTTCGGGCACATGAATGCCATATTCCTTCATAATGGCCTTGCTCTGATACTCATGTATATTCATAAACATCCCCCTTTTGGAAATGAAAGAACCGCCTCTGCGGTTCCAGGGGAAGGCACGAAAAACGGTCTTCCTCTCTTTTTCGATGATTCAATTACATTTCCTATCATATCACCTTATGTGTCAGCAAAAAAGGTGAAGTTTCATAAATAAGGTACCCTTTGCAAAATTAGCATAGTCTATATAAGGTGCATTGAGAAAAAGGGATAATATACTGGAATTGGAAGAGTTCTATCTCCATTGCATGATGGCCTTGCCTGTGCAGGAGCATTTCAAGGCAGAAAGACTCTCCAGGGCGCCAGGGTCACCTCTTTCCGGGCCCCTTTAACCATATATCAGCAGGATGACAAAGCGGTTTCTGGCATAGACTCTCCCCGGGCTGATACGCCTTCCCCTTCTCCATGACTATTCCTATAGAAACAGCCAACCGGCAAAATCCTCTCAGAAATCCTGCAGGCGCCCATCCATGGAGCAGGAGGGAGGGGATGGAAGCAGGAAGGCCGTTTCCCTTCAGTGCACTGAAACCAAGGAAATATGAAAAGCATACATCGGCCAGGGGTAAGGCAGGATATGGAATGCCTGCCATGTGGTGTGTTCTTTTCCACGATAAAAGGCTTCACAGTTGTCTGTGAGGCCTTTTTGACGTGGAGATTTTTATTTCCTATGGCTTTTCAAGTATCCCAGGACGCAGACCGCCAGGGCCAGGAAAGCGGGGAGGCCCGTTTCTATCCAGCTGCCAAAAGCAGCGGTAATCACCGGGCCCAGCACCTTGTCGTGGAGGAACATGGTGCCGGAGGTCCAGCCAATCATGGCGGCGCCGGCGTACATGAGGAAGGGGAAGCGGTCCAGTACTTTTCCTATGAGCTGGCTGCCCATGACGATGATGGGGATGCTCACCATGAGGCCGAAGACTACCAGAAGGAAATCACCATTGGCGGCACCGGCGACAGAGAGGATATTGTCGATGGACATGAGGAAATCTGCCAGAATAATGGTTTTCACCGCCGTCCACAGATTATCAGATGCTTCTATATGGGGATCTTCATCGCCCGGTGCCAGAAGGTGAATGGCAATGGGAATCAGGAGGATGCCGCCCAGCACCTGGAGATAGGGAATGGTAAGAAGCCATACGGCCACAGCAGTCAGAGCCATACGGAGGCCTACGGCGCCTATGGTGCCGATGAGGATGGCTTTCTTCCGCTCCTTTTCCGGCAGGCGGTTGGAAGCCATGGCAATGACCACCGCGTTATCACCGCCCAGGGATAAATCCATCAATATAATGGCTCCTACGCTGAGCCAGAACTGCAGTGTAAATATTTCCATGGTTTCTTCTCCTCACAATAAAAGAAACGGCATGATTCACTGCCGTTTCTTTTCAATGAATAACTGTCAGTCCTTATTATAGCCGTTCTGCCTGCCCTGTCAAATGAACAGGACGCAGATGGTAAGTGTCAAGTTTTCCTCGGTAATTCATTTGACTGTAGATAATTACTATC
>OGOP01000649.1_pt1 | contig 29814 bp, 27 predicted proteins | sample 1552591 | NCBI WGS metagenome assembly OGOP01 (sample SAMEA2580120, study PRJEB22360) | human gut metagenome | biome: human gut; feature: human-associated habitat; material: faeces | place: Denmark | collected 2008/2010 | reverse complement strand
TTGCCCATCTGATAGGCTTGCTCCAGTGCAATATGACCTGCGATCTCTCCCACGCTGTTTACGCCGCCTGCAAACACTGTGCCAGCCAGCGCACAGCGGGGGAAGCAGTCTACCCAGCCCTGCACGGCCTTCTCTGTGCCCGCAAAGGTTTCCGGTGCGTCCTCTGCCGCCGTTGCAAGCAGATAGACTTTCGTAAAGGCATGGTCCGTATCGAACAACGGGTTGGCACGGTCCAGCATAGTTTTGAGCTGACCGCTGACACTGTAATAGTAGACGGGTGTTGCGAACACCAGCACATCGGCGTCATGCATCTTGGCGGCAATTTCCACGGCATCGTCTTGGATGACGCAGTGCCCCAACTTCAGGCAGGCAAGACAACCCTTGCAAAAGCCAACCTGCTTTTCCCGCAGATATACGGTTTCTACTTGATTGCCTGCCTCCCGTGCACCCTTGGCAAAGGCTGCCGCCAAGGTCTCCGAATTGCCGCCCTTGCGGGGGCTTGAAGAAAGAATCAACACTTTTTTACTCATCATAAAACACTCCTTGCACTTCGGTTTCTTTTGTGTTATTATAATGATAATACCTAAACCTAACTTTAGGTCAAGACATTTTTTGAAAATTTTCGGAGGAATTTTTATGTATTCGATTGGACAGGTGGCGGAGATGTTCGGAATGCCTATCTCTACACTGCGCTATTATGACAAGCAGGGGTTGTTTCCGAACATAGAACGGGTATCCGGTATCCGTAAGTTCAGTGAAACCGAGATTGAGGCACTTCGAGTTATTGAATGTCTGAAAAAGGCCGGAATGGAGATAAAGGACATTAAGCAGTTTATGGATTGGTGTGTAGAAGGCGAGTCAACATATCCGCAGCGCAAGGCAATGTTTGAAGCACAGAAGGTGCGTATGGAGGAGGAGATAGCAAGGATGAACCGTACACTGGATATGCTGAAATTCAAATGCTGGTATTACGAACAGGCAATCCGAGACGGAAACGAGAAAAAACTTGCCGCCATGATTCCGGACGAGCTGCCGAAGGATATCCGTGCAATCTATGACAGCTCTCATAAAAAATAATGCCTTACTGCCTCTGCATAGTAATCGGAGGGCAGCACAAGAAAATATTGCTCCCTCAAATCGGGAACTGCGGCCCCTATGAGCCAATGTTGCATCACCATAAAATAGTTTCTATTAAAATTAGGGTTATTTGCCATAAGTCCACCGTAATTTTGATAGAATTGCGGTGGACTTTTTCTATGCCCGAAAACCGCTTGAAATAAGGCGTTTCGGCTGTTTCAGCACATAAACAAACCCCGCTGCAGAGCAATTCTGCGGCAGGGTTTAGGTTTATGCTTTATATGCGAATTGTGGCTTTCTGCTCTGCTGTAATCGTTAAACAGCCGAGCTATTGTTGAATTGTCAGCGTATTCATGTATTCATTATGAAATGCTTTAAGTATTTTAATATGGCTTGATTCAGATGCTTTTATAGTCTTATGCCTACCAGTTGGAGGACTTTGGCGGTTTGATATACCGTTATTGCAATAATCGGAATTGCGGTTTTTTACGGTGTTTAGCTTTTTATTTTCCACTTTTTGCTATCTGAATGAGGGGTATAACCGCAATAAGAGCAGCATCCGTTTTCATCGGGCAAAAAGTTTGCTCCGCAGCTCGGACAATCCTTTTCGGTAAAGAAGTCGCCGTCAGTTTTTCTTTTTTCCGGATTTCTTGCCCTTTGCAGGGTTAATCTTTTTTTAATTTTTTTTGTAAACGGCTTTTGATTTTTGGGAAGAAATGTTTTGGTTCCGTAAATGTCAGCCGTTACTTTTGTTATTTCGTCTGTATTTGCAACCCTTAAAAGCTTGATTGCGTCAACACTGAAATCAAGCATATCTTTGTCGCTTTCATTTTCCAAAAAGTATTCGTTTAAGCATGCCCTGAGGTAATTTTCTGAATAATCGGCTATTTTTTTCGCAAGGCTGTCTTGTCTGGCTTTTCCGCAGATAATAGGTGCGACAATCGCTCCCAAGGCAAGAATTGCTGCACCAACGCCGGCGGCAAGAGAAATCTCAATGTCCTCTATTAAATATAAGCAAAGAAAGACGCATAAGAAAAGTACGAAGCCTGACAGAAAAAGCTGCAAAAATCTTTTCAGGTTTGTACTGATAGATTTGTAAATCTCAAACGATTCGGTCTGCCAATCGTAAAACTCGTTTTTAATAACGGTGCCGCAGTATTCGCAGGTAACCTGCTGGCTGTTAAGCTTTACTTTTGCACCGCAGGACGGGCAGGTTATTTTTAACATATCGTAATAATAGCTTTTCTTATTCTCTTTTTTATCGGTGCGGCGAATGTGCCTTGACTGTAATATTCTGAGATATGAATTTTTACGGTATATCTCATGCTGAACCCTGTTGTCTTTGGTTGACTCAAAACGCTCCAGTGTGCTGCACATTAAAACCGATTCCCGCCATTCTCTGCCGTCATCGTTCCATGTTTCAAAGTCATTTTTAGGTAGGGGAACAACATCTGTAATGTAAATTTTGCGGCAAAGCTTATTCTGATTGAGTCTGTTGATTTGACTGACAATTTTTTTTCGGAATGCCATATCCATTCTTGCCGGAAGAAGGTCTTGATTTGCTTTACCGAGCGGTATCAAAATTCTTTCAAAGGCGTTTCTTATATCCCTTCGGATTTTTGAATTCTGAAGGGGAGTGTCCTTTTTTGCAAGTAATCTTTTCAGCTTGGCTTTTTTGAAATTCTGCGGACGGTATTCGTAAAAATCTATTGTAAGGATTTTTTTGCCGATATAGTATGTGCATACTACAGCAAAAACAGCGGCAAGCAACAGTGAATTTGATAAATCCATAAAATTACCTCTGATTTATTGCTTGTTTATCATTTCTTTTTCATTTTTATTTTTGCGTTTACCTGTCACAAGTTCGATTACCATTATAATAATAAAGAACAAACCGACGGGAATTGCCGCACAATATAGGAGAAAATCAACAGGATTTCCCTCAGGGGCAAGCTTGTATTCTCCTTTTGAGGTTTTATAAACCTCAACAAGTATTTTATCGCCTTTTCTTAATTTATCATAGGTATACATTTCTGCAGAGCTGCTTGACCAAACACGCTTTTCATAATTTCCCTTGTAGGTTTTTCCTCCAATTTCATATGAAACATTGAATTTATATGTTGTATATTTTACATCACCATCGTCATCCTTATTATCGTGGGTTGAAAAGTCAGCAATAACAGCGGAAATTTTCCGTATATCATCGGAGTTCTTATATTCATTGCTGTCAATTCTGCTTATAACAATTCCAAATACACCCGCAACTACCAAACTGATGCCGGCGACAATAATAAATATGGTCATTTTAAGGCTCTTTTTTTCTTTATTTTTACTCATAAAAGAATCTCCCCTTGAAAGCAGGACTGTACCCGAAAAAGCTCAGGTACAGTCCCAAAATTTTTAAGCCATAACTATCTTAAGGCTGTCAAGAAGCTCTTTAATAAACGGGTCGTCAGCTTTAATTTTATCATTTTTGATTTCAAGCTTAACAAGAAGCCCTGTCTTATCCGATGCACCTCTGTTTGCATATGTAACAAAGAAGTCTTTTTCGTAGTTTTCAGTTGTAACATGTATAGTTGAATAGGTGTTTTCACCGTATTGCACATCTTTGCCGATTTCAGATTTTCCGTTTTTATAGGTCTGAAGGTTGCAAAGCTTTATCGTGTTTTCAACAGCCTCTTCCTGACTGCTAACCATATTTCTGGCGGTAGCGGTAAGAGTAGCAATAGATGAGTATGAGCCGTCCTTGTAAATATACAGAGTCACATTGCCCTTAAGCGGATCTTTTGAATCCTTGCTATAGGAATCGACCTCATATTTGTAGCCGGACGGAAGCGTGAGAGTGATAAATTCTGCGTTAATATCAGCAGGCCCGTTGCCTTTGTCACCCTCCTTTATTTCTGCCGCTGCAGTCGCCTCGGCTGCAGTCGCTTCGGCTGTAGTGGCTTCGGCTGTAGTGGCTTCGGCTGTAGTGGCTTCGGTCGCATCAACTGCGTTAGTATTTTCCGTTGTGTTTACCATGCCGTCGCCGTCAACCTTTCCGCAAGCAAAAAGACTAAGCGAAGCAGCAAAAATCATGAGTAATGCCAAGATTTTTTTCATATTAATCGTCCTTCCTCTCTTTAATTTTTTAACATATGATTCCGTGCTTTAATTCACACATTAGATTATGATGTTCGGCACTTTTCTGCCAAAGTGCGTAAGGCGGCTGCCAAATCGTCATTATATATTTCTGCATTGATTTCTGTGCCGTCATTCATCCTGAAATACAGATAGTATCCGCCGCCGTCTAGTAAAAAGGCGTTGATTTTCGGCGGCTTATACTTTTGAGCCTGTGAAATAAGGTCTTGCTCTTTCACAATATCGAGTATAGCTTCGGTATCCTGCGAGCTAACTTTTTTATTCTCAAATTCTACCCTTGGATTTTCGGTGTCGTAGGAATAGTTAGCATCAAAAAGCCATTCGTTATTTGCTTTTTCAAGAGAATAAGCATAAGAATCCGTATAGCTCATAGCCGAACAGGAAAAGCTGATTATGCACACATCTGCCTCGGTGAATTTTTTCTTTGCTCCGCACCCGAAAAGCCCTATAGGTAATAATAACATAAGCAAAATTAAACTCGCTTTTTTAATATAGCCTGCACGCTTCAAATTACAAGCGTGCTCCGCACTCTGGGCAAAATTTCGGCATAGGCTGACCGTTTGCCGGAGTCCATCCGCAGCTTGTGCAGCGTGAGCTCATTGCGGCAGGCTTTGCACAACCACAGCCTTGGCAGAATTTACCGTTGTTGCGTGTGCCGCATGATGAACAAACCCATGAAGCGTCGGTCGTTTGCGGCTGAACGGCTGCAGCTGTGTTATAGGCGTTGTTTTGAACCTGAGCGGACGCTGCGGCATAAGCGGCATTTTGAACCGAGTTGCCTGCAAATCCGCCCATATTTTGCTGCGGCTGACCATAGCCCTGATTCATTTGATTGAAGCCTTGGTTTGCGGAAGCACCGCCTTGCTTGATTTGCTGACAAAGCTGCATAATTTGAACGGCAGCCTCGTAGGCGTTCATAAGCTCCATTTGATTTCCGGAGGAAATTCCCGATGTTACATCAAAATAAATCGGACTCGTTATAAATTGCTCTGTAACACGGAAGTAAACTTTCAGGTTGCGTACCTCACGGATTTTATTCGGCGAAGAGTATGAGCTTGAGTTGCGAACAAAAGGCTGAGCGGCAATCGGAATATTAAGCATTGATGTGTTCATCATGTTGTTCATTCCGTTCATATTTCCGCCGTAGCTGTTATAATTGTTGAGCTGTCTGCTGTCAAAATCATCCCTGTTGTCCGGAATACCGTCGTTGTCTGAATCGTCAAGCGTTCTGTATTCAGGCTCAATCCAAAAATCCTGAAGCTGTGAAAATTCAAAAACCTGAGGATTTCCGCTGTTAAAATCTCTGTTATTAACAGCAAAGATAAACCAGCGGTGATTGAAATCGACTTGAAGTGAATTGCTTCTTCCGCCTGCTGATGCCGTACAATTGAACTGCTGATATTTCTGCTTGTTTTGTTCTCTTTGCTCAAGGTGATTTTTAACATCCTGAACAGTTCTCTGCTTCCAGCCGCTTGTGAAAGAGCCTAGCTTATGCTTACAGTTGGAGCAAAGCTGCCCGTCTGAAAGCTTTTTTTGCGTAAGCATATTAACCTTTTCACCGCAAATGTCGCAGTACTTTTTATCAAATAATCCCATAAAATATTCCTCCTTTATAAATGCGTTTAATTATTTTTTTGTTTTTATGCTCTTTAATAAAGCTTATTTGATGCCTTTAATTTTGGAAATATCATCGTCATATAATTCTTCAAGTCCAAGGTCATCAGCATATGCCTTATCGCTGCAGGGAGCATTGGGGGGAGAGTTAGCCTTAACCTCTGTGAAAGGCACACCGGAATTATGCAGCCTATTCCTTCCCATCTATAATTGTACCTGTTTTTTAAAGTTTGTCACTAGCACTTGTGCCAGTAAACGCACAAAAAATAATTAATTTTTAAATAAAAATTGTTAAACAGCACAAAAAATCCTCGGCTTTTAAAACCGAGGATATATTTTTTATATTATTCATCTTTTAATGTTGTGACCATTAGCTTGTTTTCGATTGCGGTGGCAACCAGTGCTTCACGGCTTTCAAAGCTACCCTTTTTCACCATGTCGTCCAAATTCCACCGCACACCGTTTTTGGATATTCCTATTTTATCGGCAATTTCCTGATATGTCAGTCCGCAAATATACAACCGCAATATGTCAAGCTGGCGGGGCGAAAAATCCTTGGACATGGCTTTTTCCATTTCAACCGATGGGGAGGAGGAGGGGAAAACCTTCTCTCCGTCAAGGGTTCTTTTTATAACATCCAAAAGCTCCTCTGTTCCGTGGTCTTTATACCACAGGCTGTCTGCGGCACCTTTTTTCGCTTTGGAAAGGACTTCGGGATCGACCAATGATGTGACAGCCACTATTTTTATATGGGGAAATACCTTTTTAATTCGCTCTGCGGCGGCGAGACCGGAGTGTCTGTGCTGAGTTCGTACATCCATAAGAATAAGCTGTATCGAGCCGCTGCAGCTTTTCTCTGCCTCAAAGGCGTCACGATATACACCGACAAGGCGAAAATCCTTGTTCGATTTCAGTCGTTCGGAAAAATGCTTTTGAATATATAAATCATCTTCTACCAGTATTGTATTTATCATATGTCGCTCTCCTTTTCCGGAAGGGTAAGCAGTAAGGCAAAGCGTGGCTTGTATGCCGTGTGCATTTCACCGCCGGCGGATTCTATGCTGTGGCGAAGCGACGACAGCCCGCTGCCTTCCTTAATGGGTTCTGATGGGACAATGCCGTTGTTTGTTATAGTAATATCAAACAAATCCTTTCGCCTAATTATGCAGATATATACTTCATTGCCTTTGGCATGCTTGATACAGTTTGTTACACATTCTTTCGCTGCTGCAGCGGTAAGCTCTTCGGCAAGTGAATCGGCGGGAAGACATCCGTTTACCTTTACTGTTACGCCAAGGATTTTTGCTGTTTGAATAACCTCGTCTATTGTTCCGCTGGCTGTTACTCGATCGCTTGTCAATACTGCAGTGGCCTCCTGTAAGGCCTTAAGCTTTTTGTCTGTGTTTTCATCACTTTCAATTATGTCACGAATTGTCAGCAAGCTTCTTCCGATTGTATCGTGAATATGTATTTTTAGGTCAAGACTCTCTTTTTCTTTTATATCGTCGGACATCCGCTCATACATTTTTTGAAGCCTGCGGTTTACCTCTTTCAGCTCGTCATTTATAATGGCTTGACGAATGTTGCCGTTATAAAGCTCGGTAACATTATGTGCTGTCATTTGAAGCCAGTTGTCATCATTGTCAACGGTGATGTGCTGCTTGCGAAATTGCCAGACTGTCTTATCGGGCAGTATGTAACAATCATCGTTAACAGTAATGCTTTTATCGGGCTGCTTCAACGCCTTTTCAAGGTCCTCGGCAATTTGAAGCTCATGTCCGCTCAGTGCAAACGACAGGCGACGCATACGGTCATTGCAAAGAATAATACGCCCGTTCGGGTCGGCATAGCATAAACCCATGGGCAGCCTGTCGGTGGCGTCTTTAATCGAAAACGGAGAGAGCATATTTTTTCGGCGGCGGTATTCTCTTGGCAGGGCAAAGGTGAAATGAACAATCACAAGCAAAATTACCGCAATGAGAAGCTGCCACGGAGCATCTAATAAGAATGCATCCTTACCCTTGAACGAATCCCCTTGCGTTACCGAGAACAAAAGAACAAGCAAAAACGCAAAAATTACGAAGCTCGGTAAATTGCCAAGCAGTTTACGGCTGCGGGAAATTTGATATATAAAAAGTCCCAATTCAAGCACGGCTTCCAAAAAAAGCAAAAGCGGTATTAAGGTCTGCAAAAAGATCGGCAGCGAAGAAAAGGCACTCATACGGCGACATCTCCTTCAAGAAGAAATACAAGATGCTGATATCCCTCGTCATCGTCCGTTTCATACCGTATATTACCCTTGAACGCAAGGGAGGACAGGTCGGCCTTGCAGCATATATTCACCGATAAACGCAGTCCTTCAACATAGGCAAGGCTTACCTGTATGCTCGATATGTTTTCAAGGTCTGATTCAATAACTTGTTCGTAAAAATCAAATATTTCCGCAGCCGATTTGCCCGGAAGCACAGAAAGCCTGCTGTCGGCAAAGAATGTGGTGCGTACATTCAACAGCTTCAATGCTTGAAGAGACTCGGTGAAGGCTCCGACCAGCTCGGCTATTGCTACACTGCAGTCACGGTCGGCTAACAATGTTAAATGTTTGCGACGCTTGATATAGCTGCAAAGAACGGCGATTTCGGCAAGTAAGGTTTTTGCTCTTGTCGGCTCTGTTTTATTTATTTTTTGATATTCTTTTGTAAGCGTCGAAATCCTATTAATTTGAGCTTGAGTTGTACAGCGAAGCAAATCATACAAACGGTTCTGCTCCTCAACCCTACGCCGCCTTGCCTCACGCTTATACTCATAGCGTAATATTTCATTTCGCTCGGCAAGTTCTTCAGAAAGACCTTCAAAATTTTCTCTTGCTTCAAGCAGAGCGGATACATCCTCCGTCCACACTGCATAGCCGCCGCCGATGGGCATTGTATGCAGATTCAGTCCATCTGCAAGTGTAACAGGGCTTTGTATGGCGTGCATCATTTTTTTCCGTGAAATCGATTTCGTATCCATTGCCGCATATCGGACATTGAAGCTCATATCGGTAATTTGTGCCGATGTTCCCACCGATGAGGCAAACAAATCGGCATAGCGGCTGTTGGAGTGTATATATCCGCAGGCAATACAAGCCTCAAAGCAAAGCATATACATAAGACTCTGAAATGCGGTGACATCACCGAACAACTCTTTTTGCCACGGTATACCGATATAGTTTAGCACAAGATAATTCAAAGACACAATCAAAGGAATTACAGGCAAAAAACGGAGCTTGCGATTTTTTAACCGACATTTAAAGAGCATAACAACAAGTGCCGCAGCGGCACAAAGCACCTGCCATCCTATTACGGCAAAATAGCACACACCGTAGCCGTAGCTTTCATCCGACCAAATATCTGCGTTTTTTGAAAAGGAAAAAACTAATTGATGTAAATCGTTTGTCAGCACAAGAATAAGCAAAGCTCCCGAAACGGCAAACAATAGCAAAACAGATTTTGGCAGCTTGTATTCATCGGGCTTGCCTAAAGACATTGCAATAAGCAGTGCGAGAGTAGGAATAAACAGCATTGGCAAATAGTAAAGATACCATAGGTATCTTATTACATTCGGCTGCCAAAAAATAAAATACTTTGCCGAGCGAAGGGTAAACCACAAAATCAGCAGCAGCGAAACGCCTGTAAGATACCGCCGTACCTGCTTTTGAACAATACGCTGACGCACAGAAAGCCCCCAAGCGGCGAACATACCTATATAAATGAAGCTGCGAAGATATGAAAACAGCGTAGGATAAAAACAGCCTCTTCCGATAAGACGAAAAATATACGCAGCAAATACGGCAAGCAAAATAATGCCGCCGTTTATTAACGCCTTCTTCCTTCCTTCAACCATACTTCATACCTCATACTTCCGCTCACTGTTTTGTCTAATATAAAATGTTATGAATACTTTTTTAATTTAGATTATAGCATAAAGTTTGCTTTTTTCAAGAATTGCTTTTAAAACAGACTATCTAATCTGTATGTGATAAAATGATATTACTAAATAGAAAAGAAAAGTAACTTCAAATACGGCATAATGAATTTAACCGCAAAAGCATTGCAGGGGAGGAAGTACTCCTTATGAATACGGTAACACAAAAAGCCGGAAATTGGTGAGCGGCAGTAAAATATGAAATCGGGAGGGCTGCATTAATACCCAAAGCAGTTTCCGCTGTGAAGCCTGCTTTGGGCATTAACTATCAGAAAAATTGTTCTGAAAATTGTTTCGTTGCTATTGATTTTTTTTCGATTTAGTTATATACTGGATGCTGACGGTGCTTGTGCTTAGGGTTAGGCTGTTGCCATATGCTTTTGCACACATTACGGTTTTTGTGCTGGTGTAGCACAGTTGGTAGTGCATCTCATTCGTAATGAGAGGGTCACGTGTTCGAGTCACGCCACCAGCTCCAAAATATTACCGCTGTAGTATAACGGCGGTAATATTTTTTTGCAGTTTTTTATAGGTTGAGTTATATTTATATATCGCAGTTAGTGTTCGGTGACAGTTTCTCACTTTTTTCACAGAAATAGAGTTATACAATTATAATCAAAGTAAAGATTATAATATTGGAGTGAAAAATATGAAGGAACTGGGACTGAAGCTGAAGTACTACCGTGAAAGTTGTGAACTGTCGCAGCAGCAGATTGCCAATGCATTGAATGTTGACAGGTCAACCTACACCTACTACGAAACAGGTAAAACTACGCCAAGTGCGAGCACCTTACTGAAGCTGTCTAAGATTTTCAATGTACCATGTTCAATTTTTTTAGAGTCAATAAATCAAGAGCTTGACTTAAATTCTTTGGTAGCCGACAGTGTTGACAATAAAAAGTCAAGGGATACCACCAGGAGCTATGAATCAGACGAAAAAATATATGACCTTTCTAAGGAAGAGAAGGATATTCTTATTGCGTACCGTGTGCTTAATAAAAGCGGGCAGGAAAAAGCACAGGAGTATTTAAAAAAGCTCGCCGGCAAATAATACAGAAAGCCTATAAGCGATAGTGAGAATTTTGAACTGCTCCGGATTGTGCGGACAATATTAAAAAGTCTATTTGATGTAGTAATTAAATTTTAAGCAGCAAGCTGATTTCGTTTTTCAGACGGAGTTAGCTTTGTTTTTGTTTGAATACGGTTATGCTTTTTTAAAGACAAAAAAAGCAAGCCTTAAATCAACTTTTAACAAAAGAAAATTAAGACTTACTCTAATGGCAGGGGCAGAAGGACTTGAACCCTCGGCACGCGGTTTTGGAGGGACTGTTGAAAACTCAAAACCGCATAGATAAGCCACTTTTTAAGCCAAAATCAGAGCATCAAAATTGCGTTTTTGTAGTTTTGATGCTTTGTTGATGCTATTAGAAAATTCTTGCCAATTTAACTTCCTCGTTACTATATATCACAGCATAACAAAGATTCATTGTAAGGGAATCAAGAACTCAAAATTTGCACAGCAATAAACAAAGAATAGAGATTTTTGTTTATCCTCAATATACTCATGTGGTGCAAGCCTATAATCCTGCGTATATGAGGATTTTTCTTCCGCTGTATTCTCCGGGCTCACTCGAATTTTCAATAGATTTAGTAGAAATCGCTTTGAGCAAATTTTCTCCGGATGCTTGAATTTGGTATACTTTCCTAAACAAAAGGTTTGAAAGTCAGGACGGTAATGATAAAATGAACGAGGGTTATGCTTACACTACGGTTAAGAAAGTTCATAATGTTCTGAATGAATATTTCCGCTATCTTACTCAACAAGAGTACATTGACAGAAATCCTATGATAAGTGCGCCCATGATTAAGAAGAGCAACTTTCTGGCGGCTCAGGACAAAGAAAATCTTCCGACGAGCGAAACCATAACGGTATTCACGCCGGAAGAAATTAAAATATTCAAAGATGAAGAATTTAGCACATTCTCAAACGGCAAGAGAAAATATCAGCAAGCCGCCGCATATATTCTTATGCTGAATACCGGTTTGAGAACAGGCGAGGTGCTCGGACTTCTCAACAGCGACATTGACATTGAAAATCGTGTAATGCACCTTAACAGAGGAGTAAAGGAAATATCAAAGCGTGACGGAGTAACAGCAGAAAAAGGACGAGAGGTTAAGGTCGGCAAGCTGAAAAGTGCCACAAGCAAGAGAGAGGTTCCGCTGAACGATACTGCAATCGAAATGATACTTGATTTAAGAAATGAATTCTACTTTGGAGAGGACTCACCGCTGATACCCGATGAAAACGGCAATTTCACCCGACCGGTAAATTTCCGCAAACGCTATTACAGAATCCTTAAAGCCGCAGGTATAGAAACCAAAGGCTTACACTCGCTCCGTCACACCTTCGCAACAAACCTCGTAAACGGCATAAAGCAACCTGACGGTTCAATAAAATCCTTAACTCCAAGACAGGTAGCTGATTTGCTCGGACATACAACCTCTGAAATCACAGAACTGTATTATGTCAAAAGAGATTTGACCAAGCTGAATGGGATAACGGATGGGTTTGAATTATGAAATTTTACAAATAAAAAGAAAAAAGCCTGAGCGTAAAAAAGCTCAGGCAAAATCATTTAAAATTTTTACCATTGAAGAGATAGAATCATTAATAGCTTGATTGAAATTTTGAATTTTGTTAATACAATCATCTACACAGCGAATTTTAGTATCCTGCTCTAAGTTAGTCAAATTTGGAATACGAAGTTCTTTTAGTTTATTTGCCGAAAAATTATCTCTTACAGAACCAGATGCCAAAACTTGAATTTGATATTTCATAAATGGAGTCTTTAATAATTGTACAAAATATCTTGGATTAATATCTAAATCCTTAATAACAACATACGCAGGACTTGTAATGAGATTATCTCCATCTTCGTCTATATAAATAATTGAACCAGTATTTATCCTGTATGGATTAAAAACAATATTTCCTTTTGAAATTTTTTGAGGTCTTTTCTGTGGTGACAATGATAAAAGATCATCAACGGTGTATTCCTTTATATGAGAAACATTACCGTCTAAAGTTTTAATTACGGAAATATATTTATATATTTTTTCAACATCATCGTTAAGTTCTTTTTCACTTGGTTTTTCTTTTGTAATATTTTTTGGCTTTATGTTTAATTTCTTGAACGAGCAAAGAATATCCTTTGTTTCTTCATGAAAAAAATAATAGGTTGGATCTAAACGATGGGGAACTTTATCAAATTCAATACGAAGAAATTTTATCATTGATTTTTTCCAATTTTCACTTTTGTCATCATCACTAAATTGTAATTCCGCATATTCAAGCGGATTTGCTAGTATTTCAGTATAATCATTACTTATTAATTTGTTTGACAAAAATTTTAAGTCTGAATTGGCATATCCACCTAAAATAGATTTGCCAGATGGTTCATATCCTATTTGATTTACTGATGCAAAGTTAATTTTCATATATTTATTGCTTTGCCATGTTCTTTTATCGGAATAAACTATTGATTTTTCCCTATCTTTTGTATTTTTTCGTGCTATAAGGATAACGGTGTTAATTGTGTCTACACCAGACATCACAAAAGTGTGTTTAGGAAGTTTTACAATAGTATCAACAATGAAATGACTTAAAATAAAGTCCCTTGTTTCACTTTTCTTATTACTGAAAATACCTTCGGGAAGAACAATTAAAAGTTTTCCATTGGGTTTAAGCATTTTGTATGCCTTCTCAACAAATAAATGTTCGGTCTTTTCTTTGCTATATGTTATTGTTGTTTCACCAGTATTTTTATCAACTTCCTTTTTTGGCTTTGAAAGAGAGTAATTTTTAAGAATATTTTGATCCTCTTCTGTAGAACCAAACGGTGGATTTGCTAATATTATATCAACACCTGTTGAATCATCCCCTTCTTTATACTCTGTGGCAAGATATGGATGTCCCTCAAAATCTGAAGTAGTCAAACCATTGCCGTACTGAATTTGTTTACCATCTCCCCACAACAACATATTCATTTTTGCCGTTCTCACAGCTCGCGGTTCAGCATCAATTCCAAAGATTTGACATTTTGCTTCTTCAAGAACTGATTCTCTTGTTTTTCCCAATAAATCAAAGTATTGTTGTTGAGTTTCATTAATAAGTTGACGCTTTTTGTCGAATGCTTTTATTAAAAAGCCGCCTGAACCAGAGGCAAAATCTAAAACCTTATCAGTTATTGATATATCAGCTAATTCTATCATAAAATCGACTATCGAACGAGGCGTAAAAAATTGACCTAACCCTTTACCTCTTAGCTGACTAGGTAGAAACTCTTCAAATGCTCTTCCCTTTATATCATTTAATGTGTCTTTTAAATCAAATTGTTTATCTAATATTTCCAATACTTGGCAAAGTGCTGTTGGCGATAAAGCTATTTTTTCATTTTGTGCAAAGATTCCAGGATAATATTCTTTTACATTATCCTTAAACCATTTGTCGATATAATCGCTTTTTTCTTTTTTGGTATTCCAAACTTCAATTTTTGAGATTGTCAATTTTTCATCATCGGAAACAATATCGTTTATTATTTTAACAAATAGAACCTTTGAAAACTCATCAAAAGAAGCTGATGGATCCAATTTATCTATTGATCTTATTTTTGTATGTATCTGACGAAACAGTCTTCTATAATTAGTAACTACTTTAGTATTATCCTGTTCGATACCTGATAAATTAATAACATCTTTTTCTAAGGATAGTGTTGGAAAAGAAATGTATTTTTCAACTAACTTTTTGAATTCAAAATAATTGTCAGACTCAGTTTCGTTAATATTTTTATCATAAATAATTTGTTTACGATTACCTGATAAATAAACTCTAATTACCATTCTATGATAATTGCATAATATTGATATAGGAGTTTCAAGTGCAAAGGCATATGAGTCAATTTGGGCAAAGTATTTATCTAGCTTTTCAGTAGGTGCTTTTGAGTCAATAACAATAATATTTTTATTACTTTTATTCTTAATAACAACATCTGCTTCTTTAGTTGTAGTTGCTCTGCCATGAGTTATTTTTACAGGAACATGTAGATAAACTTGTTCTGATGATAATCGTAATATTTCCTTTAATAATATATTATAAATGTATTTTGTTTCCACATCTGCCTCGGATATATAATCTGAAGTTTTTTTAGTAGACATTATTCGTTCACCCCTGTTGATGCTATTTTGATGCTGTAACAGACGGAAATGTTGGAAATATTAACACCGGATAATGCATTTTGACAGAAAATCAGTTAAAAATATCGGGCTAACAAACCACATTCCGTACATATTCATATTCCAAAAAACGGCTTAAACGCAGTGTTTAAGCCGTTTTTTGCTTGGCAGGGGCAGAAGGACTTGAACCCTCGGCACGCGGTTTTGGAGCGACGAAAGTTACTGTTTAAGCCGTTTTATAGGTAGTTAAACTGTAGAAATCTATCCCTGACAGTGTTATAAAAAATGAGTAAAAATAGTTTTAAAAAAATAATTTGTAGAATTATTGTAGAAAGAGGTCAACCATAACTTTATGTAAATAGATAGAAATGAAAGTGCATTTAAATCGATGAAACACAATACTTTAAGATTAAATTTTGAATTGTTTCAATTTTCTTTTGAATTTTTTTATTTTGATTTTCATCCTGTATATATCTGCTATATTGTATTAAAAAAGAGCGATATCCTGCCAATTTGTTTCGTGTTATATATTGATGGTAGTTGTTTTTAAAACCTGTAAAAGAAGATGTAGTCAAGGTATAAATGATTTTGTTTATTGATTTATATTTTTTCCTTGATAAACGTATATTTGTACCAACTACATAACCATTTAAAGATATTTCATTTTCGCATTTTAAAGTTTTTTTTCGATTTAAATAAAAACCTTTATCTGAAATAATTGCTTGAATAGCGTTTGTGAATTTGTAACTATGGATGTAACTGCTTTCTGATGAAAATAACATATCATCTGCATATCTGGTGTAATGGACTCCAATTTTTTCACAATATTTTTCTATGCGTATATCTAAACTACGGAAAATAATGTTAGATATAGCAGGAGAAGTAATTGCCCCTTGAATTGCGTGATTATTTAATGTTGTAATATCAACTATAAGTTGTAGAATATAATCCCTATCATCGCCAGAAATATCATTGCTAATATAATATGATAAGCATTGATATATATCGTCGATTTCAATAGAATCAAAAAAATCAGAAATATCTAATCTTAAGTAATGTTTTCTTTGATTGTTGGAAATATGTGAGACTAAAAAATCAAAATAAGATCTGTGTTTACAGAATCCATAAACACAATCTGGAAAAAGTATGTTTTTAAATATTTCTCTGCTTATTTTTTTTTGTAAAGTATAAATTAGATTGTCTTTTACTAAACCGTAAATATATCTACTGCCAATCTTTTTTTGCAATTTATATTTAAAATAGGCTTTTTCTTTGTCTTTTATAGCATCTGTAACAGTATCTTCATCACAATCTAAAATTTTAAAAAATTCCTCTTTAGTTTCAATTCTAAAACTATTCATAAAGCTCTCCTAAAACAAAAGAGCCTATTAAGGCTCTTTTTTATTGTGAGTACCACCCAGATTACCGCACCGCGAGCACGCACGGTTATTATTTAAAAGAATAATTGTGCGATTATCTATGAAATAGCAAATAAATTAACCTTGGATTATTAAGATTACATTTTACTTTCGCATTATGTATTAATATCAACAAGGTTGTATAAAATATGCACATTTTATACAAATTTCTACTCACAATGTTATTCTACCATATTTTCAAGTTCTTGTAAAGTATTATATAAACTAGGAAAATCTTTTCTAAATTGTGCTCTCTTTTCTGCTTCTGTGGAAAAAGTGTCAATATAGTTTTTAAAATAATATTTAATCCAAATCTGTACCCAACCGTTAGTCTTTTTTGTGGTTAAAGGTTTAAGTGATTCGTTGTTAAATTTTACCCCACCTTTTTGTTGTTGCGTTTCAGTTTTGCCTAAATATTCACATAATACAAGAATAGCCTTTTCTTTATTGTCTGTTATATTTTTTATGTTACTGTGTTGTTTTTTTGCATTATTTGGAATAGACTGAGTTTCTACAAATTCCAAAAACTTATCTATATTCTCATAAGTAATTAATTCTCCTTCAATAGTTGACCAATTGACTATAACATTATAATGATTGCAAATTTTCTTAATATTCTGCATTAAAATATTAAAATTCTGGCTTTTTATATAATGAAAGTTTGAAAAATAAGAATATGTAGATTTTAGCATTGAAATTATGTTGTTATATGCAGATATTAAATCATCACTACTACTGTTGAAAAATCTAAATGCATTTTTCTGTTTAATTTCTTCACCGTATAAAGGGTTAATTCCATGATATAGTTTGAATTTTGAAGTTTTATTGTTATAACTAATTATTTTATCTGAGTCAACTATTAGTTTATATTTTGAGCCCAAATTAACATTTTTAGAATTAACAGCCTTTAAACGCTCATCGTTACTATCAAAAGAATAAAAATGTATTTGCTCAATTTTTTTAAATATACTTCTTATATATTTATTTTCAAATAATTCAACTTCTGTTTCACCTTCTATGTATACAAGATAATCATAGAAATAACATTCAGTTTCTTTAATTGTAATTCGATGGTTGTTATCAGTTAGCCAGGATGTATTCATTTTGTATATTTCTGAATTGGCACCAATTCTATTAATTTTATACAATTGGAAGTTAATAAGATGATTTGTCAATTCAGCTATAAGTTTAGATGAATGGGTGCTAATCAGCATTAGTGAATTGTTTTTTAAATTATTAAAAATAGTGTTAACAAACTTAGATATATATTCCGAGTGGAGGCCAGTTTCAGGTTCGTCTAATAGAATTAAAGGGTGTTTGCAACTTATATCAGATATTTGAGGAATTAAAGTTGTAAGTAAAATAAGATAGTTATAAGAATTAGTTCCATCTGAAAAATAAGAAAGAGGATGTTTATCAACTAAAAATTGTTCGCCGCCGAATCGCATTGCAAAAGCATTCTTATATTTTGAATCAAAATGATATGGATCAAGCGAAATACTACTTTTTTTAAATGCCATTTCTATTTTTTCTTTGCTAAGTTTATATTTATTTCCGTATATTTCAGCGAAGGTGGAATCTATAAGATTACGACATTCCTCTTGACTTATTTGAGGCATTGCGGCTGATAAGTCACTAATTATTTGCCATAGTTGTTCCCAAGTAAAAATATCGAGTTTTCTAGTATCGATATAATATACTGGAAATAATAACTTAATGGTTTCGCGTATGCTATTATTATCAATGTTCCATGTTATTGAACCATTTTTAAATTGTGTCATTGACAATTCTAATTCCTTTTTTAAAGGAATTTCCCAGTTTGTATTATTATTCTCAAAATGATTTTTCATATAGTAATCAATTTTATCAAATTTGTTTCGAAGTCCTGTATTGTATTTGGATTTTTCGTATAGTAACTTTAGGTCAAATATAATTGAAATTTTACATTTTTGTATATATGGATTGCTATTATCAATTATTTTTTCTTCTGAATAAGGTCTGCTTATATTGTCAAAGAAATATTTGATAGCTTTAAAAACATTTGATTTTCCTGAACCGTTTTTTCCTATTAAGCAAACAATGTCTTGATTATCTTTAAATTTAAAATTTGCATATTTTATCGATTTAAAATTTTTTATAGTAATTTGTTTAATCATGCTCATCACCATTAATTATATTATTACTGCTACGATGGCTTTGCCTAATTTAATGTTTAACTAATTATAACCATACATTCTCTATATTTGTAATGATGAATGTAGAAACACAAAACCAAGCACATTAGTGAGAAATACGATTTCGTGCCTAATAAAATCATTCCAATTTATTTTCATCTGTATCCATATTTTTCAGAGCGTATTCACAAGCCTGTATAACAAAGCTGGAGAAAGTAACATCTTGGTTTGCTATGACAGCTTCTATTTCTTGTATAAGGGGCAGGGGAAATCTGATTGTTTTGTTTTCAGATTCTTTTCTGTTTTGTTTTAATTGAAAAGCCATTAGAACACCTCCTATATTCTTATTATATTGCATTTTGATTAAATAATAAGCATTGAACAAAGCAAGTGAAATTGCATTGCAAAACATATTGCAATTTTAAAATAAATGAATTATAATGTTTATCGTAGAGATTTGTAATGAAAAGACATTATTGCTCTATAAATACATTAAATAAGGAAAGAGGAAAAAGAATGTTCTGTAAAAATTGTGGGAAAGAAAATAGCGACGGAAGTCAAGTGTGCAAATTTTGTGGGCAGAATTTGACGAGTAGCGTTACTGAAAATTCTATTGAACCTATGGTAAAAACTAAAAAAAACAAGAAAACAAAGATAGTAATTATCAGTGTAATTGTAATTTTAGCTTTGTTAGTTGGAGGTGGTTTGTTTTTTATGTTTAGAACAACGACACCTAATATGGAACAACTTAAAAGCGATTTTATCAGCGAAGTTCTTAAAGATGAAAAATACTCAATAAGTAAATTTGATGTCATAAATGAAACCGACGGTAAAAATGACAATTATAATGCTATTATTAATGTCACATATGATTATGATAATGTCGAATATCACAGACAATATGAGTTTTTCTATAAAAAATACAAGGAATGGGTTTTTGCTGATTCAAGTGATTACAACGAGGATACTTGGGAGGTAAAACCGACAACCGCACCTTCTGCTTCTGACTACACGGAAAATTGTAAGTCACAGCTTTTAAAAACAATTAAATATGACAAATTTGAACCTGTTGACAGTAAAACAACTGTAGATTTAGAAGCTAAAACAGCTACATTTGTTTACAGTGTAGAAAGCAAGACGGATATTCGAAAAATATCAGGCGAAATAAACTTTTATTATGAGTTTAATGATGAAAAAGGAGAATGGGTGTATAAGAAATTTTCATATGCCGATTCCTATAACAAAAAATACGATTTGATAAAAACATGGACTGGAAGCAGTAAACCATATTTATCGGAAAAAGATACAGATGAAGAAGTTACTTTTAAATTTGAAACTACAAAGTGTGAAGGAAAATCTGATAAAGGAGAAGGCTCTATTCAGGGTGTTTTAACTTACAACGATGAAAAACATGATTTAACAGGAACGATAAGTGATACTTCAAATAATTCGGTCACGCTTGTCCTGTATGATAAAGATGAAAAAATAAAATTTGTAATGTATATTAAATCTGACGGAAGTACATTAGCTGATGTGGATTTAAACTATAATCCAAATGAATTAATGTATTTTGCATTCCAGAAAACGAAATATAACGATATAGAAATGACATTAAATTAACCATTCAAGGAGGGTTTACAAATATGTTTTGCGAAAAATGTGGTAATAAAATTAGTGAAGAAGATAAATTTTGCAATGTATGCGGTGCAAGTTTACAAGGAACACCAAGTACAAATACAAACAAAACAGAAACAATTTTTAATGACGGGAAAGAATTGTTAAAATGCTTTTTCTCTAAAAATCCGGCAAAGGTTGTAGATAAATCCAAAAATATCAATTCATATGTTGGGGGTGCTTTTTTAGGAATTTCATTACTTTTATTTTCCTTTGTATCCTGCTTTAATATTACACAAAATATAAATGTGGGTTTGGGTTCAATCAATGGTGTAATAAATTCTATGGTATCTAATGTTTTAGGTAGTTTCGGCGATAAAGTAAATGATTATTTACCTGACTTAGAAATATCGCCTATAATGGGTTTGGTTATACCGTATTTAATTTTTGCAGTAATTATTTCGGCAGTTGTTCTGGGAATATTTTATGCCACACTAAAGATAAGAAAAATATCCGCCCCATCATTCAAATGTAGTTTAAATATGTTAGGTGCTACAAGTTTACCTATTACAACAGCATTGATATTAAATATAATTTTGGGCTTAATATTTCCACAGTCAACAATATTGATTTTTGTGATAGGTGTTTTGATGTCAGTATTTTTAGTTTATGAAATGATAAATTCATTTACTGACAGCGAGTATAAACCAATAATAGAATTGGCGATTATTGTGACGTTTGTTCTTTTAATAAGTCTAATTTTTTTAAATACTACGGTTCATCAAATTGCTGATACTTTTCAAAATTCACTTGTAAGTGAATTAAGTCAAAAATACGGTGACGGAGCAAATTCATTAAGCAAACTTTTCAGTTATCTATTTTGATATAAAAGTTAAAGCCGACAGCTAAAACAAGTAGCTGTCGGCTTTTTTGTTTGGGTGGGCGGAGGGGATAAAGATAAAAGGAAGCATTTCTGCTTCCCTATATTTTTTAAAATTATCGTAATACAGGAATATTGTTTTCGTTGTGATTATATTTTTCAGAACCGAACATATCACGGATTTCATCAAGCGTTAATTCTCGCTTGCTTTTCTTGCGGTACGGTTCTGTGTGGTAATACCAAGCCTGTTTTTTGTGAGCGTATCGAAATTTTAATTCTTTCAACACTTCTTTGTGTGCTTTGGTGTTTCCCGATACCCACAACCAAGTACCGCAAATTTCAACTTCAATGTCCGAAAAGCTTGTAAGCACATTGATTATATTTATAAATTCCTGCGGTGTTTCCGTTGTTTCTTTGGTGTAGGCTTCGCCCTTTGAATTTGTATGTATATTTTTCAGGCGTTCCCACATAATTTCATATTCGTTTTGCATTACCTTAAATTCTTCTGTATCACCGCCTAAATCGGGGTGAAGCTGTTTAGCTAATCTTCTGTATTCCTTTTTGAGGTCTTCGGCTGTTTTGCAGTTTGTAAAATACTTCATAATGTTTTCTCCTTGAAAGTTGATTAAAATTTATATTCGGTAATTCTGAATTGGTGGGCTTTTAATAAGTCCGATTTAGATATTCACGCTGTATTTTTCACCCCTTTCTGATTTTTTATATTCGTTTAAATCGTCATCGTATGGGCTTTATGAGCATTAAAAGCGTAGCGAAATTTCATAAGTCAAGAAGCAAGTTTACGATACGCCGTAGGGCAATTCTTTACTTATAAAATAAGCGGAGCAAAATGTGAAATTAAAGCCTGCGGTGACGATTTGAATATAGAAAACAGTTAAGGCTGTGAGCGTGAATATCGGCAAAAATCGGACAAAAAATAACGCTATGGCAAAATAGCCATAGCGAACCTTATAATAATAAACCGCTAACACAGATTTTCGTAAGCAGTTTGTTTTTTTAGAACAATGGTATGAATTCGGAACAAGCCCATTCTTCCTTTCTATTTATCATTTCTTTGTTATCTAAATTTTCCATTGTTGTTTAATTTTGTTTAGTTGTTTCCTTGATATCTTCTGGTATTAATTTAATTTCTGAAGAATGATTTTGAAAGTTGCTTGATGCCAAAAATTCTTTTATTTTTTGAAACTTATCTTCTGGTATAAGTACATATTCCTTTGGTACAGGTTCCTTATATTTTAATTGGTTAATATCATTGATCAAACCGCTTGAAGTTATAAGTTTTTCTCCTCTTCTGAGTAATTCGGACATACTATTTGCAACTAAAAAATCATAGAAATTACTATCCATTGTTATCTGTAAAGCAGTATTATTTGTTTGTAAAATTTCTTGATTGATAGAAAATGATACCCAATCCGTTGTTATTTGTTCAAAATGATTTAACATATTTTTTAATACATCAAATTTGAACTTGGATATTCCTTTAATATAATCAGGATTAATGTTATATTCATCGTGAAGAAATTGTAATAATTCTTTTGGTATCTTCAAAAATTTTTTGTATTTAGATAATAATGTGTTGTCAGCAAGAAAATTGAATCCCATATAATTGTTGATTTTCTCTATTAATTCGTTTTGATTTATATTATGTTGAGCACATATATAATCGATTATCTCTCCAAACCTATCATTTTCATTTTTGGTGGAATATGATTTATTTTTAGAATTATTTCTTGTATTATTTGGCATAAAATCACCTCAGAAAGTATTATGCATTAGTATAACACTTTTTTTAGTGTAGTCAATGAAAATTTATTGAAAAAATTACAAATTGTTGTCATCGACATATGCAAAGTTTCGCATTATTATAAAGGTGTAATCGATTACAAAATCACAAAAGAATTGGAGATAAGATTATGGATGTTATAAACAGACTTAAATTTGATCCTAAATGTATAGGGTCTGACTTAATGGCATTGTCTGTTAAGCCTGTGTATCTGTACGAGAATGGAAAAAGAGTTTCTGATGAAGTAGTTTCATTTAAATATGAAATTCTTTGTCCAGTACTTGGTTATGAAAAACTTGCGGTGAAAGTTGATGCTTCTGCCAAACAATTGGATGTAAGCGAAGATAACCCTTTGGAAGTAGAACTTATTGGTTTAGAAATGTCGCCAGTATGGACGCCAAACGGTTACATAGTAAGAGCTACAGCTAAAGGAATTAAAACGGTTGGAAAAACCGAATAATAATTCTATTAGTAGAGGTAGTCGGCGAACACGCATTAGCGTGTTTCAGCCGACTATGGCTGTGCCTAAATGGGAAGTATTACCCTTTAGGCACAAATGTCACAAGCGAGGTGAGAATAATTAGCAGAGATATTCAATGCCGTAAATGGCTTTTAACTATTAACAACCCTGACGAGCATAAATTTAGTGAAAGTGAAATTGAAAATATTCTAAATACTTTCAAATTTAGATATGCTTGTCTGTCAAGAGAGATTGGCGAAAATGGCACACCGCACATCCACTTGTTTATTTATGCTAAAAGCAGAATTCGTTTTTCAACAATTAAAAAGCGATTTCCTACGGCTCATATTGATAAAGCCTATGGTTCTGTGGTTGACAACATCGCTTACATAACAAAAACAGGAAAATGGGAAAACACAGACAAAGCCGAAACAAGCGTTGAAGGTAGTTTTAAAGAATACGGAGAAGCTCCCTCAGCTCTTGAAGAACATTCCCCTGAATTATCTCAAATCCTTGATGATATTGTTTCGGGTATGTCAACAAGTGAAATTATAACTGAATATCCACAACATATTTTCAGGGTAAATGCTATTGATACTGTACGACAAACTTTTCTCGCTGATAAGTATAAGGAACGTATGCGTAGCGTTTGTGTGACCTACATACACGGTGCAAGCGGTGTCGGAAAAACAAGAGGGATTTATAAACACTTTCCTGCGGAAAGCATATGCAGAATTACATCTTATTCTAAAAACGGTGTTAAATTTGATTCGTACTGCGGACAGGATGTTTTAGTTTTTGAAGAATTTGCTTCACAAATACCTATAGAGGAAATGCTTAATTATTTAGATGTTTATCCGCTGATGTTACCTGCACGTTATACGGATAAGGTGGCTTGTTACACAAAAGTGATAATTACAAGCAATTTACCTTTAAATAAGCAGTATGTAAATGAACAAATCGAAAAACAGAAAACCTACAATGCTTTTTTACGCCGTATAAATTATGTGATTGAGTATGATAAAAAGGGTAATGTAAAGAAGAAAACATTACATAAGGAAGTGAGTTTAGATGAAAAAGATACTTAATCAAATAAATCCTATACGAATATTAACAGGCTTTAGAAACATTTGGCATAAGAAAAGGAAAGCGCTTTTACCTATTGCCTTTATTTTATCCGCATATATGCTTTGGAATTTTGTAAAGACGAGCATATATAAAATTGGCTTTTCTCACTTATCAAATATTTTGTTATGGATATTTAGTTTAATAATAATATTTGTTACTATTATCGGTACATTGCTGATTGTTTCAATGTTAGGTACTCCTTTATCGGCAAAAAGAGTTGAAAAATGTCTTTTGGGCGTTGGATTCAAAGATAAATCTGGGGAAACACCGATTTTATTGTCAAGGTATAAAGAAGCAAAAGCAGAAGTATTCGAATTTTATTCTCCTACAATACCAATTACCGAATATGAGAAAAAGCGTTCTGATATTGAAACCGCACTTAACGTTCGTATAGTAAGCATTGAATCAGGAAAAGACTTTCAGCATGTGTTTATAAAAACAGTGACAGCGAACAAAGAATTTCCGCAAATACTTATGTGGGAAAATAAATATTTATCCGAAAAGGAAAGTGTTTTGTTACTTGGAGAAAGTCAGCTTGATAAGGTAATGACAGATTTAAAGGTAACTCCGCATATTTTAATAGGCGGTAGTTCAGGTTCGGGAAAATCTGTTTTGCTAAAACTGGTTCTAATGCAATGTGTTGAAAAAGGTTTTGAAATTTACATAGCTGATTTTAAAGGCGGAGTGGATTTTTACGGAATATGGAAAAGAAAATGTAATATAATTACTCAACAAGAACAACTTATAAATCGTCTTGAATACATTGTGGAAGAACTCAGCAGCCGTAAACAATTATTTATTGATTGTGAGTGTGCTAACATTGAACAATACAATAAACTGACTGATTGTAATTTTCACAGAATAGTTTTTGCTTGCGATGAAATTGCAGAATTGCTTGATAAAACAGGGCTTGATAAGGAAAGCAAGGTTCAGATTGCAAAAATTGAGAGTTTGTTATCAACAATAGCAAGACAAGGCAGAGCCTTTGGAATACACTTGATTTTAGCTACTCAAAGACCTGATGCCGATATTCTCAAAGGTCAGATAAAAAATAATATCGACTTTAGAATTTGCGGTAGGGCTGACAAGGTGCTTTCTCAGATTATTCTTGATAACCCTGACGGAGCGGAGAAAATCCCAAAGGATAAGCAAGGCATATTCCTTACGAATACAGGTGTGCTGTTTAAGGCTTATTATTTTGATGATAGCGAATGGTGATTATATGAAAAAATTATGTGATTATGGAGAGGTGCTGACGGTTAAAGATGTTCAGAATATTTTAGGTATAGGCAGAAATGCCGTATATAAAATGCTTAAAAACGGAACGCTGAAATTCAAAAGAATCGGCACTAAATACATAATTCCAAAGAAGAGCATACAAATATATTTGAATAGCTGTTTTTAGCAAAAAATCTTGAAAGAGCCAACTGTAAATGGTATTATTATATCAGTTATGGTTGGCTCTTTCGGAAAGGAAAGTAATGAATAAGAATAGAGTCAATGGAAGCATAGTTGAGAAAAACGGAATTTGGTATGCTCGATTATATGTAACTGAGGAAAACGGAAAAAGAAAGCAGATTTGGCGTACAACAAAACTGCCTGTCAAAAATAATAAGAGAAAGGCAGAAGCGTTTTTGCAAGATCTTATTGAACAGTACAGCAAGGAGTGTAAAACCTTCTATAGTGAAATTACTGTTGCAGATTATTTTGAATTGTGGCTGAACGATATTAAATCAGAAGTAAGACCAAATACTTACCGAAATTACAAAGGAAATATGGAAAAGCATATTATCCCATATTTTCGTGAAAAAGGTATACGATTACAGGAACTAAAACCTTGCGATTTAACGGCTTACTACAAATTTAAAAATAATACAAACAGCAAACTTGAAAAAGCTGAACCGCTTTCTCCTCGCACAATACAGCACCATCATCAAAATATTTCAAAAGCACTGAATGACGCTGTGGAAAAGGGTTACATAAATTTTAATCCTGATGTTAGTTCCAAAAGGCCAAAGTTGAAAACTTTTAATGCAAATTTTCTCAATCAAAAACAGATTAACAATATGCTGACGGCTATTGAGAACGAAATAATTTATTTACCTGTTTTACTGTGTTCGATATATGGATTGCGAAGAAGTGAAGTTTTGGGCATTAAGTGGAGTTGTGTGGATTTTGAAAATAACACCATTCATATTTGCGAAACTTTACAGCAAAGCACAAAGGAACTCACAGGCGAATCAAACTATACCGATGATACTAAAAATGCAAGCAGTAACAGAACAATGCCGTTAATTCCTGTTATAAAAGAAAAACTTCTTGTTCAAAAGCAATGGCAGTTTGAAAACAAGAAGGAATTTGAAGAATTGTATTCTGATAGTGATTTTGTATTTACGCACGAAAACGGTTCAGTTATGACACCGAATTATTTAACAAAGAATTTTCGCAGAATAGCTGATAGTTTGGGTTATCACGGCTTGCGTTTGCACGATTTAAGGCATAGCGTGGCAAGTAATTTGCTTAATAAAGGTTTTTCTTATGTCCAAACAGCTGAATGGTTAGGACACAGTAATCCGTCAACTACTTTTCGCTTTTATGCTCATGTTGATAAAACTTCTAAAATGGCAATAGCTTCTGATTACGAACAGATTTTTAGAGAAGAAAAAAGCCGAAAAGTTGTAGAAAAATCAGCAAAAATTGTAGAAATCAATAGCTACAGGGCAAATTTGAAAATCCTTGATAAATAACAAAAACACCTCAAAAACGGCTTGCGTATCGCCTTTTTGAAGTGTTTTTAAATGGCAGGGGCAGAAGGACTTGAACCCTCGGCACGCGGTTTTGGAGACCGCTGCTCTACCAACTGAGCTATACCCCTAAATGTTAAATTGTGTCTGATAAGTCAGTACCAATAACCGACTTGTAAATATTATCACATATTTTTTATATTGTCAATAGATAAAACAGAATTTTTCAAAAAGTAAATTAAAAACTGAAATTTCTGTTAAAGCAGCAGTGAATTTAACTCCGTTGGGCTGCAATAAAACCTTTGAAATTTATTATACAGGGTTTTAAGCTATGATTTTAAATTGTGGTAGATACCACACAAAGCACTTCCTTCTTTCTGCACGACGGCAGAAGGAGGGAAGCGCTTGTTTTTTGATGCTGTCAATTTAAACAGTTCACAAGGCTATTTAAATTACAAAGACAAAGCAGTTAAATAATTAAAAATTATGACCTGTAATCGCCGTTGATTTTTACATAGTCATATGTAAGGTCACAGCCCCATGCCTTTGCTTGAGTATTGCCGCTGTGTAGGTTAATATCAATATATATTTCATCTTCCAGCAAAATTGTTTTTGCTTCGTCCTCAGAAAATTCTACGCCGGAGCCGTTGCGGCACACTGCTATAGTGCCCTTGCGTGAACGCATATCTACATCAACCTTTGTAATATCAAAGTCGGCCTCTGCATAGCCTATGGCACACAGAATTCTTCCCCAGTTTGCGTCACTTCCGAAAATGGCACACTTTAACAGAGGAGAACGAACAACACTTTTTGCAACGATAATTGCAGTGTCAAGGTCAGGTGCTCCGCAGCAGGTACATTCTATCATTCTTGTAGCACCTTCGCCGTCCTTTGCCAGCATTTTGGTTAGTGTCATAAGCACCTCATAAAGTGCGTCCTTGAATATAGAATAATTTTCATTCTCCTCAACAATTTCACTGTTGCCGGCTAGACCGTTTGCCATTATTGATACCATATCGTTTGTAGAGGTGTCGCCGTCAATGCTTAGGCAGTTATAAGTTACCTTTACAATGTCGCTTAGTGCCTTTTGCAAAAGCTGTGAGGAAATAGCTGCGTCGGTTGTTATAAAGTTAAGTGTGGTAGCCATATTCGGGTGTATCATACCGCTGCCCTTAGCCATACCGCCCAGTGTGCATACAACACCGTCAATTTCAAATTGAACAGCTGCTTCTTTTTTTACTGTGTCGGTGGTCATAATAGCTGTAGCCGCTTTTTCGTTAGCTGTATGCGACAGTCCCTTTGCAAGGCTGTCGATAGAATTTTCAATAGGCTCTATCGGTAAAACCTTGCCTATAACGCCGGTAGAAGCTACAATAACCTTTTCAGGTTCAATATTAAGTACAGACGCCGCAAGCCGGCACATTCTTTCTGCCTTTTCTACACCATCGGCATTACAGGTGTTGGCATTTTTTGAGTTTGCTATTACAGCCTGTGCCTTGCCTCCGGATTTTTCCAAATGCTTTTTGGTAACGGTAATAGGTGCACCTTTTACTTTATTCTGGGTGTACACTGCTGCCGCATTGCATAAGGCTTCGCTAAATACCAGACAAAGGTCGTTTTTGTCCTTGTTAGAATTTAGTCCGCAGTTCAAGCCGTTTGCTAAAAATCCCTTTGCGGCACACACACCGCCGTCAATTTTTTTGAAGCCCATAAAACTTATCTCCTTACCTTAAAACGCCAGCTGTTAGCTGTGTGATAATATTTTTATTTGAATTTAATTATACACCATAATGATTACATATTCAATGGAATATAAAATACAAGTTGTACATATAGTTTAGGGTAATAAAAAAGAAAGGGCGATAAATATGAATGAACATTATCCGTTTGAACTTCCACCGCTAAGCTATGGCTATTATGACCTGGAGCCACATTTGGATGGGGATATGATAAAAACTCATCATACCGTTATAATGCAAAACTATGTTGATAGGCTTAACAGCCTGTTGGCAAGATTTCCTCAGTATCAGGACTGGAGCCTTAAGGCTTTGGTAGCATATGCCGATACCTTTCCGCCTGCATTAAGAAAAGAGCTTAAAAATTCAGCAGGCGGTTTGTATAATCACTATGTATATTTTAATAGTGTAACGCCCGGGGGAAGAATGCCAACACAAAGACTGATGAATCAAATAAAAAACACCTTTGGTAATTTTGAAAATATGAAAAAAGCTCTTTACAACAGTGCATTAATAAACTTTGGCTGTGGTTATACATGGCTTGTTTGTAATAAAAGCTGCAATTTGCAAATTATAAATACACAGCGAAACAATACCCCTCCGCTAACTGTAGTGTCGCCTGTAGCAGTAATAGATATGTGGGAGCATTCCTTTTTTCAACAGTATGTAAACGGGAGAGATGACTACATAAACGCCTGGCTGGAGGTAGCAGACTGGAGTAAGATTTGTGAATATATGGCCTGCAGTACAGCATTAGATACGCTACAGGATAATACAAAAAGAAACCAACAAGGGAATATACAGGGCAGACAGTAGCCATATATCGCAATGG
>OGOP01000647.1_pt1 | contig 29858 bp, 26 predicted proteins | sample 1552591 | NCBI WGS metagenome assembly OGOP01 (sample SAMEA2580120, study PRJEB22360) | human gut metagenome | biome: human gut; feature: human-associated habitat; material: faeces | place: Denmark | collected 2008/2010 | reverse complement strand
CCATCTCGCTCAGCAGCTTATGCTTCTTGAAGTCGATGGTGTAGGTCTTGCTGCCGTTGCTTACCATCACGATGCTCTTGCCTGCGAAAGGGAACTGAGCGTTGTAGAGGGCTCTTACCTTGATGTCCTTGGTAGGAGCAATCCACTGGTTGATATCGTTGATACCGAAGAGTTTTGTCTCCTTTCCGGTAGTCTTGTTTACGAGATAGCATGCTTCGATGTCCTGATGGATGAGTTCATTTCCCCACCAGGTGCACCAGCGGTTCTTTGCCACCATGTTGCGGTAGTTGTTGCCACCGAAGTTCAGGTCTTCCAGTGTGAAGGCTTTCTCGCCCTTCTGTGCAGGAACTACGCCCTGAGCCTGTATCTCGGTTGCATTCATTGCCATCATGGAAATCATAGCTGCAAAAGATAATTTATAAATTGAATTCTTCAGATTCATCATTTTTTTTTCTTGTTTTTTTATTTCTAGCGACATAGTGTTTTGCTATGTTGCTAGATTTATTTGTCTGATAACTAGGATTTGTTTCTTATTTCTAGTGATACCGCGTTTTATCAAGAACGCAAGTCCGCTAGGCGTTCCGCCGGATTTGTAATCCGGCGTTAAAAAATGTCCTAACCTATTTCGGCTCTGCGGATTTGCAATCCGCAGCAAAGGAGAATGCCTTTCCTTTTGTTGGGGGATTACAAATCCCCCGGTTTTAATAGGTCGAACCTTTTTTTACGGCGGATTTCAAATCCGCCGGGACGCCTGACGGAAGACGTTTTAAATCCGCCGGGAATCTTAGCTACGCAGCGTTTCGCTACATTGCTAGAATTCTTAGCAATACGGCGTTTCACCGCATTGCTAGAAATCTTTAGTGACGCACTGTTTTAGTGCATTGCTAGAAAATCTTAATCCTCGTCATCAAAGTCGGTGTCGAAGCTTGGCTTGCCGCCACGCTTTCCTCCGAAGTTCTTGCCACCTCTGCGGTCTCCTTTGAAACCACCGCGCTTGTTGTTACGGTCGTTACGGTCGCCACTGCGCTTGCCTCCGAAGCTGCGGCCGCCCTTGCGGTCATCATCATCGTTGCGTCTTCCGGCACCCACACGTGGGCGTCCGCCACGGCGAATCTCATTGCGGCGCTTCTCGAAGTCCTCCAGGCGATGGCTGTGGAACTGGAAGCTGCGGATATCTGCATCCTCGTTCTCAATCTCCTCGGTCACACGCTTCTTGAACTCGCGCTCCTTCTTGAAACGGTGCTTCTGCGCCATCTCGCTCTTCTCGCGCTCAGTCTTCACGATACCGCCCTCAGAACGGAACTCCTTCATCTTGCCGTCGAACATCACATACTTGCGGAACTCGCACTCCAGACTTCCGTTATACACCGGAATCTTGATAGATGGCTTCAGACCAATCTGCTCGAAGCACTCCTCGCGGTAGCTCAATACCCAAGCCTCGTTGCCTGCGAAGGCACGCTTGAATCGCTCGCCGATCATCTTATAGGTGTTCAGCAGGTTAGGAGTAGAGATACGCTCGCCATATGGAGGGTTCATCACGATGATGCTCTTCTCGGCAGGCTGTGTGAAGTCCTTGAAGTCCTGCTGTGCGATGGTGATATCCTTGCTCAGTCCGGCAGCACGCACGTTGAGGTTGGCAGTGTTCACCGCCTTCATATCTACATCATATCCGTAGATGTGGTGCTCGAACTCGCGCTCCTGAGAGTCGTCGTTATAAATCATATCGAAGAGATCCTGGTCGAAATCGTTCCACTTCTCGAAGGCAAACTCCTTGCGGAATACACCTGGAGAGATGTTGCGGGCGATGAGGGCAGCCTCGATGGCGATGGTTCCCGAACCGCACATTGGGTCGATGAAGTCGCATTCACCCTTCCAGCCAGTCATCAGGATCATACCTGCAGCGAGAACCTCGTTCAGAGGTGCCTCTACCTGCTCCTGACGGTAGCCGCGGCGGTGCAGACTCTCACCGCTTGAGTCGAGACTCAGGGTAGCGTTATCCTCTGCGATATGGATGTTGAGGCGGATGTCTGGGTTAGACACGCTGATGTTAGGACGTGTGCCCTGCTTCTCGCGGAACCAGTCCACGATGGCATCCTTTACCTTGTAAGTCACGAAGCGTGAGTTGCGGAACTCCTCAGAATAGACTACTGAATCTACCGAGAAAGTCTTCTTCACGTCTAAGATGTCATCCCACTTGATCTTCTGAACCTCGTCGTACACCTCTTCGGCAGAACGTGCCTTGAAGTGCTTGATAGGTTTCAAGATGCGGATGGCTGTGTGTAACTGGAAGTTAGCACGATACATCATTTCCTTGTCGCCTGTGAAAGATACCATGCGGCGACCTATTTGTACATTGTTAGCACCCAGTTGGGTGAGCTCCTCAGCCAAGACTGGCTCCAGACCCATAAAGGTCTTGGCAATGAGTTCAAATTCCTGTTCCATTATTGAATTCTATATCTAATAAACTTTGTTTTTCTTTTCTATATTTCTTTGTTTTCGGCTTCATGTCCTTGGTCACCCACACGTTGGCTCCCACGATGCAGCCTTCTCCGATGGTGATTCTGCCCAGGATGGTGGCGTTGGCATACACGATGACATCGTCTTCCAGGATAGGGTGGCGAGGGATTCCCTTGATAGGATTGCCGTCCTTATCCAGTGGGAAACTCTTGGCTCCGAGGGTAACACCCTGGTAGAGCTTCACGTTGTTGCCGATGATGCAGGTGGCACCGATAACCACACCCGTGCCGTGGTCGATGGTGAAGTGGTGGCCGATGGTAGCCTCCGGATTGATATCGATACCCGTCTCCGAGTGTGCCAGCTCCGTCATCATTCTTGGGATGAGGGGCACGCCGAGCTTGTGCAGAACATGGGCGATACGATAGTTGGTTAAAGCCTTGATCACGGGATAGCAGGAGATGATTTCTCCGTGGCTCATCGCCGCCGGGTCGCCGTTGTAGGCAGCCTCTACGTCGGTGGCGAGAATCTTGCGGAGCTTGGGAAATTCCATGATGGCTTTGGCGGCGATGACGCCTGCCTTGGCACGCTGGTGCTGCAGTTCTGTCTGGGTTTCCGATTCGCAGTCGTTGGCGAAGCAGAGTCCGGCGAGAATCTGTTCTGCGAGCATCTCGTAGAGTTTCTCAACTCTTACTCCGATATGGTATTTGATGGTAGAGATATTCACGGATGAGTTTCCGAAATATCCCGGAAAGAGGATGGATCGAGACAGATTGATGATGTCTTCGAGCGCCTTGCCCGAAGGAAGTGGATTTCCGTCTCGATGCTGATGGAAGAGACCCTTCAGCGATTCGGCACTTGAAAGCTCGTCGATAGTCTCTGTCAGCTGATGAGTTAATGTATCTTTACTCATGTTTTCTTAATGTATCAATAAAATTCGAGTGCAAAGATACGATTAATTTCTTGAACTGCAAAGAATTCGTTCTTGTTTTTTGTGATTTTTTTAGCGTTTCTGAAATTTCATATCCCTGAATGCACTCCAGGCTATCGGTACCGCCACGAGGAAGGAGCAGATATCTGCCCACGCCTGACACATCTCCACGCCCAGTAATCCGAAGAAATGAGGGAGGATGAAAATGAGCGGAATGAAGAACAAGCCGCTACGTGCTGCTGCCACGATATTCGCACGTACGGGCTTGCGGATGGTCTGCATCAGCATATTCGTCAGCACGATGGTGGCTACCAGAGGGAAGCTGATAACTTGCCACTTCAGGGCAACGGAACCCACGGCTACCACGCTGGCATCATCACGGAAGAGTTCGATGATAGGCTCGGAGAAAAGGAAGCCGAAAACGGCACAAACCGCCAGAAATACCGTGCCGCATTTGATGCAGAAAAAGAAAGCCTCCTTCACGCGGCCGTACAACTTGGCTCCATAACAGAAACCGCAGAGCGGCTGGAAACCCTGACCCAGTCCGATGACCACGGCATAGGTGAAGAACGAGATTCTCGTCACGATACTCATACCCGCAATGGCTGCATCTCCATAGGCTCCGGCAGCCACATTCAGCACCAGCGTGGCGATGCTTCCCAGACCCTGTCTTGATAAGGAAGGCGTGCCGCCAAAGATAATCTCCTTGAAGTAAGCCCTGGTTGGCGTGAAGTTGTGCAGATGGATTCGGATGTTCTGACCCTTGTGTGACATCCAGAAAAGCATGGCGCAGCCGAAGCACTGGCTGATGAGGGTGGCAATGGCGGCACCCGTGATGCCCATGGCAAAATAAAGGATGAGCAGTGGGGCTAGGATGAGGTTGAGTAGCACTCCTGACATGATTCCCTTCATCGCATACATCGTGTTGCCCTGGAAACGCATCAGGTTGTTGAGTGTCAGAGAGGTCGTCATGAAAGGAGCGCCCAGCAGAATGATGCCGAGATAGCGCTCGGTATATGGCTGGATGGTGGGAGTGGATCCCAGAAGAACGCAGAGTGGTGTCAGGAAAAGTTGTCCAAGAAAGGCGATGAAAAGTCCCGTCAGAAAGCTCAGTATGAAGCCCGTAGCTGCCATCTTCTTCGCCTTCTCCACCTCCTTGGCTCCCAGCATTCGGGAGATATAGTTTCCGGCACCATGGCCATAGAAGAAACCAACAGCCTGGATTACTGCCATCATAGCGAAGGAAACGCCTACTGCTGCCACGCTTTGGGTATTGATGCTGCCCACGAAGTAGGTGTCGGCGAGGTTGTACATACTCGTCGATAGCATGCTGATAATGGTAGGAATCGCCATCGTAAAAATCACCCGATGCACCGGTGCATGGGTTAGGAATGTATAATTATCTCTTGATTTCTTCATATCAGCCTGCAAAGTTACTGCTTTATTTCCGAAAGGGGGGAAATATTCGATGATTTTAACGCTCGGCAGGAAAAAAAACAATGATTTCGTTTGCCATCTCGGAAAAAACTCGTACTTTTGCACCGTTTTTCTGATGATACATTATTATAAAAAGAAAAATCAGAGCAAAAAGTTTTAGAAAAAAATCAGATCAATGAGTGATATTAGAATCATACCCGTTACCACCAAGAAAGGATTGAGAACTTTCATACAGTTCTATTACGACCTTTATGAAGGTAGCAAATATGCCGTTCCTTACTTGCGTTTTGACGAGTGGAATACATTGAGCAAAGACAAGAATCCTGCCTTCGATTTCTGCGAAGCGCAATATTTCCTGGCTATCGATTACAGCATCCCGAAGGTGGTAGGCCGCATTGCCGCCATCATCAACCATTGTGCCAACGACCAGTGGAACAAGAAGCAGGTGCGCTTCGGATGGTTCGACTTTATCGATAATCTCGAGGTTTCCGGTATGCTGCTGGATGCCGCAGCCCACTGGGGCAGAGAGCGTGGCATGGAAGAATTGGTAGGACCACTTGGCTTTACCGATATGGACCGCGAAGGAATGCTCATCGAAGGATTCCACGAGAAATCTACCATGTATATCAACTACAATTATCCTTATTATCCCAAGCACATGGATGCACTGGAGCTCTTCCAGAAGGACAACGACTGGCTGGAGTACCGCATCAAGGTGCCTGAGGTAACCCCTCCGAAATTTGCCAAGACAGCCCAGTTCATCGAGAGCCGCTACAATCTGCACGTGCGCAAGTTTACCAAGCACGAACTGGTTCAGGGCGGTATGGGAAAGGAGATTTTCCACATCGTCAACGAAACCTACAAGGATCTCTACGATTTCCAGCAACTCACCGACCGACAGATTGACGGGTATGTGGATTCGTATATCAAGATGGCGGATATGAACCTCATCACCGGTGTGGTAGATGGCAACGACAACAACCGCCTGATCGGTTTCGGCGTATCCTTCCCATCCATGACCGAAGCGCTGCAGAAGAACCGCAACGGCAAGCTCCTCCCTTGGGGATGGCTTCGGCTCCTGCGGGTGATGAAGTGCCATGCCACTGATACCGTGGATCTGGTGCTCATCGGTGTATTGCCGGAATACCGCAGCAAGGGTGCCAATGCCCTCATCTTCGCCGACCTCATCGAGCAGTACCACCGCTACGGTTTCAAATGGGCGGAGGCGATGCCGCAGATGGAGAGCAACAAGGGAGTGCAGAGCCAGTGGCAGTATCTGGAAAGCGTGCAGCACCGTCGCCGCCGCTGCTACAGAAGAAAGTTATAGAAATTTGAATAAAAATAATTAGAAATAGATAGAATGAGATTTGCAGTTATAGCCGCGGGCGAGGGAAGCCGATTGGCACAGGAAGGCGTGGAACAGCCTAAACCCCTGGTGCCGGTATGCGGCGAACCGATGATAGAGCGCCTTCTACGCATCTTCGTAGATTGCGGTGCTACCGAAATCGTAGTGATTGTCAACGAATGGAGTACGGCGGTGCGTGAGCATCTGGAGCAGATGAAGCTGCCGGTGCCTCTGCGTCTGGTGGTGAAGACCACTCCTAGTTCCATGCACAGTCTGCATGCCCTCTCGCCATATCTCCGTGGCGAGCGCTTCTGCCTTACCACCGTGGATACCATCTTCCGTGAGGAGGAATTCAAGAAGTATATCCGTCACTTCCAGGAGGCAAAGGATATTGACGGCTGCATGGCTGTCACCCCATACGTGGATGATGAAAAACCGTTGTGGGTAGGCGTGGAGAAGCAGGAGGATGCCGAGGGTGCCAGTCTGCTCGACAAGCAGGGTTCGCACAAGAAGCCCCGAATTACGGGCTTCCATGACAAGCAGGAGGGCGATGACCATCTGATTTCGGGTGGCATCTACTGTCTGGGCGACAAGGCGCTCGATGTGCTCGACCACTGCATGGAGCAGGGCATGAGCCGCATGCGCAACTTCCAGCGCCAGCTGGTGGTAGAGGGATTGAAGCTGGAGGCTTATCCTATCAACAAGATTCTCGATGTAGATCACAAGGAGGATATTGCGAAGGCCGAGGCTTTCATCCATCCGCTGGAGGGTAAGACCCTGGTGGGTGTATGCCGCGGCAACGAGTTCTCGCCTAATTGCGTGGATAACGATGCTGCCATCATGAATGCCGTAAAACAGCAGCTGGAGGCACTCGGTGCGAAGGTGATGCTGATGTGCGAGAAGGAATTCTGCCGCAAGGCAACTGTATTGGAGAGAGCCTACGGATGGCCTCGCTGCCGTGTGACTGTGGGAGTGGATGGCTTCTTCTCGATGGCACGCAGCAAGCAGGCACTCGATATTCTCGGCAGAATAGAGGAGGAAGGCGTATTGGTGGTGAACTCCAGTCTGGGTGTAAACCGCTGCATCCGCCGCATCATGACCGAGCGTTTCATCGCCGGAGGCATCGCTACTCCCGAGAGCCGCATCATCGGCAGAAATGAAGAGATGGTGAAGGATATCCACTATCCTTGCTGGCTGAAGCGTGGCGACGGCTGTGCGCAGCAGAAGGAGGATACCTGCTATGTACAGAACGAGCAGGAGGCTGAGGCGCTGCTGAAGGAATTCTGGCTGCGCGGCATCACATCGGTGGTAGTGAATGAGCATCTGAAGGGCGACCTCATCAAGTTCTACGGCGTATCGGGTACCGATTTCTTCTATTGGTTCTATCCATCGAAATGCGGCCATCGTTCCAAGTTCGGACTGGAGGTGATCAATGGCGAGGCTCAGGGCATCGCCTTCGATGCCGAGGATCTGAAGGCTGAGGCTGACAAGGCTGCCGACATGCTGAATGTGCCGGTATATGGCGGCGACTGTGTGGTCAGCGAGGATGGCAGCATCCGCATTATCGATTTCAACGACTGGCCTAGCTTTGCGCCATGCCGTGATGAGGCTGCCTTCTATATCGCCACAAAAATGGTTTGCACGCCCTGAAAGGGCAGAAGCTCCTAGCCCAGTGAAGGGATAACATCCATACGCCCTGAAAGGGCAGAAGCTCCTAGCCCAGTGAAGGGATAACATCCATACGCCCTGAAAGGGCAGAAGCTCCTAGCCCAGGGTAACACCCTGGGTTTATAAATAGATAATAGTCTGGCGCCCTGAAAGGGCAAAAGCTTTAAAATAAACTAAAAATTTAAAAAAGATGAATCAGGAATTTAAGGCTTCTCTGAAATCAGCGGATACCGAGGAGCACATTGATATTTACTTCTATCGCCCCATTGGCTACCAGTGGGCGCGATTCTTCCGCATGCTTCACGTCACCCCAAACGTGGTGACCATTCTTTCCATCTTCCTCGGCGTAGGAGCGGGCATCTGCTTCTATTTCGACGATTTGGCAATCAACATCTTGGGCATCTTCTTGCTCATCTGGGCAAACGTATATGATAGTTGCGACGGACAGCTGGCGCGACTCACCAACCAGAAGAGTGCCCTGGGCAGAATCCTGGATGGTGCTGCTGGCGACTTCTGGTTTGTCAGCATCTACTTCGCCATCTCCTTCCGTCTGATGCCGGAGTGGGGCTGGAAAATCTGGGCACTCTGCATCGTTGCCGGTTTCGGCTGCCATGCCATTCAGAGCCGTCTTGCCGACTACTACCGTCAGATTCACCTTTTCTTCCTGAAAGGCAAGGAGGGAAGCGAACTGGACGATGCCAGCAAGCAGGTAGATCTGTGGAAGCAGATGAAGTGGAAGAAGGAGCCAGTGCAGAAACTCTTCCAGTTCTTCTACAAGAACTATACCTTGGGACAGGAGCGGGATACTCCTATCTTCCAGATATTCAAGAGAAATCTGCGCGAAAGATATCCGCAGCAGTTGCCTGAGCAGTTGCGTGCCGACTTCCGTGCGGGCAGTCTTCCACTGATGAAATATGCCAATATCCTTACCTTCAACTGGCGCAGCATCACGCTGTTCATCTCTATCCTGATAGGTCTTCCATGGCTTTATCCGGCTATCGAGATTACCGTGTTCAGCCTGATTTTCTTCTATATGAGAGGAACCCACGAGCGTCTTTGTCTGAAGCTCAACCAGAAGGTCCTGAAGGGAGAGTACGGGGTATAAACGAAAAACAAGTTCATTTATGAATAACAAGTTCAGAAATATATTCATGGCGTTCGGTATCATCGCCATTATCATCATGCTCTGCACGATGGATATGGACTATACCGATATCTGGCGCTATCTGAAGCAGGCGGGCATCTATTTCCCGCTGATTCTCGGTCTGTGGCTCGTGGTTTATTGGGTGAACACCATTTCCTGGTGGCTCATCATCAACGACGAGGGTAGGGTGAAGGGACTCTCGTTCTGGCGAGTATATAAGCTCACCGTGAGCGGATTTGCCCTGAACTACACCACTCCCTGCGGATTGATGGGCGGCGAACCTTACCGCATCATGGAGCTGAAGCCTTTTACGGGTGTGAGCAAGGCTACATCATCGGTCATTCTCTATGTGATGATGCACATCTTCTCCCATTTCTGGTTCTGGTTTCTTTCTACATTTCTCTATATCGCCCTGTATCCGATAGGTGTCCCTATGGGCATCATGCTGGGCTTCATCGCATCCTTCTGCCTGCTCGGCATCTACTTCTTCGCCCGTGGCTACAAGACGGGAATGGCACAGAAGGGCATCCGTCTGCTCACCCATATTCCTTTCGTGAAGAACTGGGCTAAGCGGTTTGAGCAGGAGAAGCAGGAGACCCTGGAGCAGATAGATTCGCAGATAGCCCTGCTGCATGGTCAGCACAAGAGCACCTTCTACAGTTCCCTCTTCTTCGAGGTGATGGCGAGAGTGCTCCAGAGCCTGGAGATTTATCTTATCCTGAAGGCTTTTGCGGCGGATATCAGCATCGCCGACAGTATTCTGATTCTTGCCTTCTCATCGCTTTTCAGCAATCTCATCTTCTTCTCTCCTATGCAGTTGGGAGCCCGTGAGGGTGGTTTGGCTCTGGCGGTGGATGGCCTGCATCTTACGGGTGCCCTGGGTGTATATACCGGTCTCATCACCCGAATCCGTGAGCTGGTATGGATAGCCATCGGCATTCTGCTCATCAAGGTGGGAAACAAGGATCTGAAGAAGATTCAGGAAGAATACGAGGCTGATCAGAAGAGCCAGCAGCAAACAATTAATAAAGGAAAATAATGAAAGTACTGGATATAAAAGGAATCATCTTTGATTTTGGTGGCACGCTCGATACCAGGGGCGACCACTGGTCGGAAGTGCTGTGGCAGGGCTACGAGCACTTCGGCATCGGCGTGGCTGATGACGAGGAAGTAGAGCCAGGAGTAAGTATTCACAAGCAGGCTTTCCGCGATGCCTACGTGTATGGTGAGCGAGCACTGGCTGTGAATCCCATCGTGACTCCCGATTTCCATTTCGAGGATATTCTCAGAGAAAAACTGATCCTGGAATTGAATTTCCTGGCAGGAAAGGAATTGCTGGAGACTGGAAAGGATGATTCTGAGAAACAGGCGAAGCTTGGAAATTTCGGAAAAGATTCTGATGCATCATCAGAAAGCCTTTTCCTCTCCCTTTCTGATTCAGAAATCCAGCAGATTGCTGTGGATATGGCTCGCTATATCAATGCCAAGACCCTTGCTCTTCTGAATGAAAACAAGCAGGTGTTGGAGCATCTGAAGCAGAAGGGGTATCCGATGGTGCTGGTTTCCAATTTCTACGGCAACATCAATCAGGTATTGAAGGATGCAGGAATTGATGGCTATTTCAAGGACGTGATAGAATCGGCAGTAGTGGGTGTGCGCAAGCCGAACCCAGCCATCTTCGCCCTCGGAGTCTGCGCCCTCGATCTTCCTGCCTCTCAGGTGCTGGTAGTGGGCGATACCTATGGCAAGGATATCGTTCCTGCCCACAAGCTGGGTTGCCACACCCTATGGATCAAGGGATTGCAGTGGGAAGAGAAGAAGGTGGATGAATCCATCCCCGATGGCATCATCAAGAAACTCTCTGAGATGGAGGAATTTCTGAAAATCTCATAAAAAACTGAAATATATAATAGGTTTTTGCAGCTATTTACGAATAATGTTATAACTTTGCAGCCTGAAAGTAGAGAATGATTAATAATGGGCGCAAGGCCCCTATATATATAATAAGGTAATGAAAGGTATAAGAAAATTGTATTTGGTGCTCGTCCTCCTGGTGGTTTCTACACTCCAGATGATGGCGCAGCAGAAGATAACAGGTCGTGTCATCGACGATGACGGCTTTGCCGTATCGTATGCAAGCGTGCAGTACAAGGGACACAAGATTGCCGTTTCCAGTGATGGAGAAGGTAAGTTTACCATCGAAAAGAAGCCGGGACTGATGCTTACCGTCAGCGCTCTGAGCTACAAGACCGCAACGGTCAAGGTAGATGAGAAAACCAGCTTCCTCGAAATCAAGCTCAAGGACGATTCCCACAAGCTGGGAGAAGTCGTGGTGAAGTCGAAGAAGGGAAGATACAAGCGCAAGGATAACCCTGCCGTGGAACTCATGCGACGTGTCATCGCTGCCAAGAAGAAGAGCGACCTCAGCAACTATGATTATTATCAGTATGATAAATATCAGAAGATCACCCTCGCACTCAATGATATCACCAAGGAACAGATGGAGGGCAAGTTCTTCAGCAAGCGACAGTATCTCCTCGATCAGGTAGAGCTTTCGCCTTACAACGGCAAGCTCACCCTGCCGGTAAGTATCGATGAGACCGTTTCGCAGCACGTTTACCGCAAGGACCCGAAGAGCGAAAAGGATATCATCAAGGGTCAGCAGAGCAATGGTATCGGACAGGTGATCCAGACCGGAGAAATCCTGAATACAGCCATCAAGGATGTCTTTACCGATGTGGATATCTATGATGACTACGTGCGACTGCTCCAGTATCCGTTCCCATCTCCGCTGGGCAGAACAGCCATCAGCTTCTATCATTATTATATAGAAGATACGGTGTATGTGAACCGCGATCTCTGCTATCATCTGCAGTTTATCCCAGCCAACAGTCAGGACTTCGGATTCCGAGGCGAGCTTTATGTGCTTGCCGACAGTACCCTGCACGTCAAGAAATGTAATCTCTATATGCCTCACAACTCAGCCGTCAACTGGGTGAAGGATATGAAGATTGAGCAGGAATATACCAAGCTCGACAATGGCGAGTGGGTGCTCACCAAGGATGATATGATAGCAGAGATGCACATGAACAAGCTGCTGCAGGACCTGCTGGTGGTGCGAAACACCCGAATCACTGATTACGCCTTCGACCCTTTGCCGAAGATGCTCTTCAAGGGCAAGGCGAAGGTAAGGCATGATATGGATGCGATGAACCGTGATGAGGCTTACTGGAACAAGTACCGACAGGTGGGGCTCACCAAGAGTGAGTCTTCGATGGACAGTTTCATCCACCGCATGGAGAATTCCAAGGGATTCAAGTACATCATCTTCGGCGTCAAGGCGCTCATGGAGAACTATGTAGAGATAGGAAGCGGAGGAAAGGATGGCAGAAAGAGCCTCTTCGACCTCGGACCTATCAACACCTTCCTCTCCAACAATTACGTGGATGGCGTGCGCCTGCGTCTGGCAGCCCGCACCATGGCGGCACTCAATCCTCACTTCTTCTGGGATGGATATGGTGCCTACGGTACGAAGAGCCACAACTGGTACTACGGTCATCTCTTCACCTATTCGCTCAACAAGAAAAAGAACAGTCCGTTCGAGTTCCCGATGCGCAAGTTCGTCTTCGAGATTGGTCACGATATCACCTCTCCATCCGATGACAACCTGCTGCACAACAAGGATAACTTCTTCATGACCATCCGTGCCACTACGCAGGACCAGATGTATCTCTATCAGCGACAGAAGTTCAGCTTCGTCTATGAGACCGACTGGGGACTCCGCTTCGATGCGGGAATGAGATGGCAGAGCAACCGCACCGTGGGCAATCTGCATTATTTCAAGGTGAACACGGGCGAGGAAGTAAAGAAGATACGCACCACCGAGGCATCTGTGGGCATCGACTATAATCCGGGTGTTACCTATGTCAACACCAAGCAGCAGCGATTGCCTATCAATCTCGACAGTCCTGAGCTCACACTCCGCCATTCCATGGGTCTGGACGGATTTATGGGCGGTCAGTATCAGAGCAACCTCACCACGCTGGGCATCTACAAGCGCCAGTGGCTGGGCAGCTTCGGATATGTGGACTTCAACATTGTGGGCAAGATGCAGTGGAACAAGGTTCCATTCACCATGCTCGTACAGCCACCAGTCAACCTCTCCATCTTCGAGCAGGAGGCAACCATCAGTATGATGAAAGACTGGGAGTTCCTGAGCGACCGCCAGCTCTTCTGGTCGGTAGCCTGGGATATGAACGGCAAGCTTCTCAACCGCATTCCGCTCATCAAGAAGCTGAAGTGGCGCGAGTATGTAGCCGTGAAGGGAGTATGGGGACAGCTCACCGACAAGAACAATCCGGTGAAGAATACATCGGATGACGTGATTTTCAAGTTCCCTAACAACTCCTACACCTTTGGCAACACGCCATATTGGGAGGTGGTAGCCGGTGTGCACAACATCTTCAAGTTCTTCGGAATCGATTATGTGCGCCGTATCAACTACCTGAATCATGCCAATGTAGATAAGTGGGGCATCCGAATGGGATTCCTCATGTCATTCTAGGAAAGATAAAACAGGGAGAACATAGTCTTTTACTATGTTCTCCCTTCATAAAAGTTTGGTCATAAAAGAGTATATAACAACATAAAAGAAGGAGATTTGCTTATGAAGATTCTATTGGCAGATAAGCAGGATATCACGCGTGCCGGACTGATATACGTGATAGAGAAAATGGAAGGATTGGAAACCAAGTATGTGGAAGACAAGACAGAGCTGATGCTTGCCTTGCGGGAAAACGAAGATACGGTGGTAATACTCGATTACACGCTTTTCGATATCAATGATTCCGCCGAACTGCTCATTCTCAACCAGCGCTTTCCCTATACCCGATGGCTGCTGTTCAGCGAAGACCTGAGTGCCGATTTCGTACGTGTGCTCATCGCCAGCAGCAGTATGTTCAGCGTGCTCCTGAAGGAGAGTTCGCTGATGGAAATCAAGGAGGCGATACGCTTCTGCGTGGACAGCAAGCGTTTTGTCTGCCAGCGAATGATGGAGGTGCTCCTTACTCCGCCGCAGGAAGTAGAAGAAAAAGTGAATCTCACCAAGACCGAAACAGAGATTCTCAAGGATATCGCCCTGGGCATGACTACCAAGGAAATCGCCGAGAAGCGTTTCTCCAGTTTCCATACCGTGAATACCCACCGGAAGAATATCTTCAGAAAGCTCGGTGTGAACAACGTGCACGAAGCAACAAAGTATGCACTTCGCGCCGGACTGGTAGATTCTGCAGAATATTACATCTAGAAGAAATAAACTGTTATAACAATTTTATAAACTCTAAAAACAAACTAAATGAAACCAACAAAGACATTAAAAGCATGCCAAAGTCATTTCGACTTTGGCATGCTCATTTAAGTTACATACAGCTCGTCACGCCCAGAGAGGCGGCAATAGCAGTCAAGATAGATAGTACTATCTGAAATACAGTTTTCCAGGTTTCTTTCTTCATACGCAGTTTTTTTAGTGATTAATTCCGTTAGGCGTTCCGGCGGATTTGCAATCCGCATCAAGCAAGATTTACAAACTTACGTTGTCGTCGCCACCGCTGTCGGTTTCACCTCCGCCCTGGCTGGTACCACCGCCGCCCTGCGATGTACCGCCGTTATCCTTGTTAGTCTCCCCGCCAGCACCCTGGCTGTTATTGCCTCCGCCCGGTGTATTCTCCGTTCCGCCGCCGTCATCAGCTCCGGTGGTATAGTCGTCGTATGCCACGATCTTGGTGAGCTTCTTCAGCTCGGCGTTGCTCCAGGTCTTCGTGTTTCTTACAATCAGATGCACGCCCAGCACGCTAGCCGCCGTCACCTTCTCCTTGCTCACCTCGCCACGCGAAGTCATACCGATGGAGAACAATCCGAGGTCGGAGAAACGGACGCTCTTGCCGTCCAGAATCAGATGCTTCAGGCAGTCGAGGGTATCCATCAGCACACCGTGGATGGTGCCTCGGCTGTATGGAGAGTTGTGCTCAGAGATATGAGTCACGAAATCCTCGAAACTCATCTCACGGTCGCTCACGGCAGTAGCATACCAGAGCTTCTTACCAGCGTTCTCACCCGTCTGAGGGGTACGCATAATCTTACGATACTTACTAGTTCCTTGTCCCATAGTCAATCAGTTTTTTAAAGGGTTAATAATTATTTTTAGACAGTGCAAAGAAAGTGCAAACGAGCGCAGAGTCAAGCGTGCTTGAACTATGCCGAGTGCAGCCTTTCTTCTAACGACAGTGCAAAGGTACTGCAAATATCCGATACCGCCAAAAATCGCCCCGCAGAGTTCTGTTAAATGCCGTTAACATTTGCGCCGTTTTCCGTTAATAAAAACAAGTCTATCTGTTAGCTATGAGAAAACAATGAGTAGCCGAGAGTTTCCCTATGTTTTTCGGTAGAAGCGGTTACGGTTACAGAAGTTACAGTTTTCCGAATCCCTTAACCTTCTCCCATTTTTAGAAAGAGATTATAAATATATATTAATTATATATTTATAATCTATATATATACTACTTACAATCCGTAAGTCCCCTGAAAGCACTTTACCCCCTCCTAGAAAACTGTAACTTCTGTAACCGTAACCACTGTAACCACCACTGTAATCCTCTTGATACTTTCCTGAGAAGAGTAGGGAATCATCACATTTTCTCAACTTTTATCAGAAAACTCTTGCAGGTATGAAAATAAAGTCGTAACTTTGCGGAAAAGTTGATTTAAAGACAGATTAGGAATTATGGTAGAGACAAACGATAGAAGATTACCAGTAGGCATCCAGTCTTTTGAGAAAATCAGAAAGGAAGGCTATCTTTATGTTGACAAGACAGATATCATCTGGCAACTTGCCAACAGAAATAAGACGTATCATTACCTGAGCCGCCCACGCCGCTTCGGTAAATCTGTGCTGGTCGATACGCTCGAAGCCTACTTTCTGGGCAAGAAGGAACTCTTCGAGGGCTTGAAGATCATGCAGCTGGAGACGGAATGGGTGAAGCGACCTGTCATCAGACTGGATATGAGCCGTGCCGGCGCAGAGCCGGAAACTTTGCGCTCTTATCTCAACAATATTTTCAGACAATACGAAAAAGTATATTCATTGGTTCCTGACCCTACAGATAGTCTTGCCGACCGCTTTGATGCCATCATCCAAACTGCGTATGAGCAAACCGGACAGCAGGTTGCCATCCTCATCGATGAATACGACTCTCCATTGCAGCATTCCTGGAAGACTCCTCAGCACGAAGCATGTACTGCTATCTATCGAGAGGTTTTTGCCATTCTCAAGGCAGATGACAAATACGAGAAGTTTGTCTTCATCACCGGCATTACCAAGTTCACGCAAATCTCGCTTTTCTCTGTGCTCAATAATCTGAGCAACATCAGCTTTGAGCCGGAATATGCTGCACTCTGCGGTATTACGAAGGAAGAGGTGGTACGTGATTTCAAGCCGGAAATCAACAAGTTGGCATCAAGAAAAGGATGGACGTTCGACGAAGCCGTAGCGCAATTGACAGCTTATTACGATGGCTATCATTTCAGCCATGAAAATATGGTGGATATCTTTAATCCTTTCAGCCTTATCAATGCCCTTGCTGATTCCAAACTGAGGAATTATTGGGCTTCATCTGGGGCAACCTCTTTGCTTCCAAAGTTTGTGGATGATCTGGAGATTCGTTTGAAGGATTTTGACCATAGTGCCCTGTTGGACACAATTATAGAAACTTCTGACGTGACGGGCGGCGGAGCAGAGCTGTTTCTTTATCAGTCGGGCTATCTCACGATTAAGGGTTACATAAGCGGAGCTTATCTTCTTGGCATTCCTAACTTCGAAGTAAGGCAAGCCTTGAATGAAATTGTGTTGCCAACATTGGCCATGCGCAAGAATAATGACCTTCAATCTACCCAGGCATTTCTGAATATTCACCTCAGCTTGGGCAACCTTCCCGAAGCCATGAAATGCCTGAAGGCGCTCATTGCGGATGTGCCCTACAGTAACAAGAAGCTTGCCAGTATGGATATGGAGGAGCGCTACCGCCTGATTCTGAGTACCATCTTCAATGCCATCGGTTGCCGTGTGGAAGTAGAGAAGATGATAGCTACGGGCAGAAATGATATGGTGGTAGAAGTAACCAACTTCATCTATGTATTGGAGTTGAAGCTGAGCAACAACGGAGGCGTGGATGCTGCCGAAGAGCAGATGAAAGCCAAGCAGTATGCCGAGCCATTCAAGGCGGATAAGAGAAAAGTAATCGCTCTTGCCATAGAACTGGATGATATGGGAAAGGGACTGGTTGATTGGAAGGAAGTGTAATGTCCAAAAAGGGCTATACGCCACATATCATCGTGCCCCACACGCCCTGAAGGGGCAGAAGCTCCTAGCCCAGGGCAACCCCCTGGGTATTAATGAAATATAAACCAACGCCCTGTAAGGGCAAAAGCTTTAAAAATATTCGAATTTTAAACTATAGGCTTATGGTACATGTAAATGAAACAATAGTTATAAAGAGCTCTTCTCCCAAGACCAAAGGTAATGTATCAAATTGGTCGCTCGTAAAATACAAGATGGAGAATGGTGTGGTAGAGATAGAGCGAATATGGTTGAAGAACCTTTGGGAGATATGCAGCACAAGTGGAACATGGCCTGTCAAGGTGCAGTATAAGAACAAGGTGATAGTTAATATTCGCCCTGCCATTTGGTATTCATCTCAATATCCCAAGATGGAATGATATAGCAAATAAATACACAAATGAATCTACAAAATGATAAAGAAAAGTAAATTTTACATTGGATTATGCAGTCTCATTACTGTTCTGGCAATTATTATCATCTGTCTGGTCGACCATGTGTATTATATGACCTGCCCTACATGTAATGGTGAGGGTGATGCTTGGGTTAAATGTGACCGATGTGATGGAGAAAAAATTGTCCGCTGCGATTATTGTGATGGAACTCAAGTGGTGACATGTAGAGCTTGTGGCGGAGAAGGAGGCGAACGTTGTTTTCATTGCCAAGGAACAGGCGGAAAAGAATGTATTTCTTGCCAGGGAGAAGGAGGCAAACGTTGTGGTATGTGTTTGGGGGCAGGAATAGATTCCCGTGGAGAAACCTGTTTCTTTTGCAAAGGCAGAGGAGTGCAAAGATGTACGATGTGCCAAGGTAGTGGCAAGGAGAGGTGTTCCATGTGCAGAGGCAGGGGAATAAGCATTTGTGTTTCCTGTGGCGGTCAAGGTGTTGTGGAGTGTAAGCATTGTCATGGGCAAGGAGCTGTCACTTGCCCGAAATGTAACGCTGAAGGCAAAGTCTTTGGCGAGTGTCCTACTTGTAAAGGGCGTGGTAAAGTAGAAAAGTAATCTGTCCATCGTAGTTTTGACTTGGTGTCCAAGCAAGATAGTTATGGTTCTAATGCCTTGAACTTTACCCTACGAAGAATATATATCAGTTTATCTTGGTCAATAAGGTGAATGGTCAAGCATGGCATTTGCAATGGGGGGATATAAATCGTTGGCTCAGAATAATGAAGAATCCGTATCTTCCAAAGGCGAGTTTGACAAAAATGACTTTGACCAAAAATGCCCCCCAAAAAATGAGGGTGTGTCATAAGCCACATCCCATACGCCCTGTAAGGGCGAAAGCTTTGTATATAGCCCAGTATTTTAAAGCTTTTGCCCTTACAGGGCGACAAGTTTGTATCCGTAATTACCCAGGGCGATGCTCTGGGCTAGGAGCTTCTGCCCTTTCAGGGCGTATTGGGTAATTTCAACCGTACAGGTCGCAAAAATTTCTGCCAAAAATTTGGTGTTTCCAAATGATTCAATCCCTCTGGCGAACAATATTGGACTTTTGAGTTGCTGGATGTTGAAACTGCAGAAAGAACAGAGTATGTAAGAAAGATAGTAGCTCATAATGGGGCTATGGGAGAGAGCAGTTGCAATAATGTGAGGTCAGCCATATCAACCACCCTTCTTATTTTACTGATGATGCGCTTGTCGTGTTCTGAAAAATTCTCGGCTCTTTCTAACGCATTTGCCAGAATTCCTTCTGCCATCCTTAGTTGGTCAACGAACCATCTCATGTCATTTGATACTTTCTTCATAATTCTTTTGTTTTGATTCTATGTCGCGAAGATACAAAAGAATCCGAATAATCGGATACCATTTCATCTTTCTTATATTTTTCGCGCACTTATAAATATTTTCCCCTTGCCAGCAACTTTTTATAAAACTTTCTCCCGGTTTTCTTGCATGTTTCGAAATAAAAGTTTATCTTTGCGGCAGATTTACAGAATCTAAATTGATAATTTATGGGTAGATACATCAACCCCTTTACCGACTGGGGCTTCAAGCGTCTCTTCGGTCAAGAGTTCAGCAAGGACTTGCTGATAAATTTTTTGAACGACCTGTTTGAAGGCGAGTTTCAAATCAAGGACGTAACATTCAAGGATAAGGAACAACCTGGAGATACTAATGATCTCCGTGGCTGCATCTTCGATATCTATTGTGTTACCGACGATGATAAACATTTCATCGTTGAGATGCAGAACAGATGGGTACCTTTCTTTGTGAATCGTTCCATCTATTATGCTAGTAAGGCTTTTGTCGCCCAGCGCAAGAGGTTTGATGAAGCAGGTGAGCGCACTCCTGTTTTATACCAGTTTGTGCCGGTGTATGTGGTTTGCATCATGAATTTTATGCCAAGGGAGCATGAGGTGACAAAGTTTAGGACAGACGTGGCTTTAAGGGAGAAGTCTAGCGACTCTATGTTTTCTGATAAGCTTCGTTTCATCTATCTTTCTCTTCCTTTCTTTGATAAGAGTGAGGAAGAATGCGAGACAGGTTTTGAAAAATGGATTTATGTATTGAAGTATATGGAAGTATTGGAAAGATTGCCGTTTACGGCGCAGAAGAAGATATTCAATCATCTAGCTAAATTGGCGGATGTTCGTTGCTTGAGTAGTGAGGAGCAAGAAAAATACGATGAAAGTATTAAGGCTGTTGATGATTACTACTCCGGTCTTTATGGCTCGTATGTTGAAGGCGAGGAAAAGGGAATTGCTAAAGGTATTGCTAAAGAAAAGTTAGACACAGCTTACCGCCTTTTGTCAATGGGTCTTTCTGAAGCGCAAGTATCAACGGCCACCGAGCTTCCGCTGGAGGAAATTCAGAAAATGAGGAAATAAGAACTGGCATTGAAAAATTGATTTATGTATTGAAGTATAAGGAAATGGATGAAGTATTTAAAAATTTGCCTTTAGCGGAACAAAAGAAGATGCTCGATCATCTTGCAAAATTGCCAGATGTTCGTTTCTTGAGTAGTGAGGAGCGGGAAAAATACGATGAAAGTATCAAGGCTGTTGACGACTACTACTCTGGCCTTTATGGCTCTTATGTAGAAGGAGAGAAAAAGGGAATAGCTAAAGGTATAGCTAAAGGTATAGCAGAAGCTCGTGCAGAAGGTGAATTATCTAAAGGTTTGACAATAGCCTGTAACTTGTTGTCAATGGGTATGTCTTGGTCGCAAATCATGCAGGCTACTGGATTGACAGAAGAAGAATTGAAGCCGCTTCAGGCGTAGTGTATATTTCGAAGCTTATACGATGGTGCGAAGATAAAAAAAACTGATAATTTTGCTCCGATATATAAAACTATAGGCTTATGGTACATGTAAATGAAACGATAGTAATCAAAAGCTCTTCTGTCAAGCTGGCGGAATGGGTGAAGAAACTGAAGGCTCATAAGGCAGAACAGCTGGAGAAGTTGCGCAATGTAGAGAAGTGCGACTTTGATTTTAAGTTCTGATTTTTTTTGCTTACCAGCGTACTGCTAAAAACATTTTCCAAACTTTTATCGAAAAACTCTTGCGAGTTTCAAAATATTATTGTACCTTTGGGGGAGTAAATTGATAGAATGTAGAACTTAAAAGCGACGTAACTATATGAATATCAGACAAATTACCCCCCCTATCAGTGGGGCGTCAAGGCTCTTGTAGCCTTTATACTAACGTTCGTTCTTGCCAGTTGTAGCAAGGATGAATCAATTGATACTGGTGAGCGTGTCATCCGTATTGAAGCTAATAGTACACGTACTTACTATGCCATTAGTGAAACAGAGGGTATCACATATACTTCTACAGGTATAGCGTGCCTTATCAATCAAGATACGAATCATCCCAAATGGATACTTAGCTATGAAGAGATAGCTAAGCGATTAGATATATCCCTATCGCATGCTTCAACAATGCAAATTGCCTTTACCAAAGTCCTGAAAGATGGTCTTTGGCGCTTCGCCGTGCAGTTTGATGGTCAAAAGGAAGGCAGCGAATATTCGATAGACGTAAATCCCGAAACAGGCAGCATCGAATGGGTGCAGAGCATTGAAGAAATGCCTGATGGGGAGGTTACGCTCCATTTTAATCATTAATTCTTAGAAGAGTATCATTGGCACATGTGTCATATTGTATAACTATTGATGGTACTTTTCTGGAATAAAGAGGAAGAGTACTGTCGTTAAATTATTTACGCATAGTATGATAGATAATCAAGCTGCATCAGCTACAGAAACCATAACATTTAAGGATATATTGGCTCGTTTTAGAAATGAGTCTATTACAGAGCATAATAAAGGAGCAAAGTTTGAAAAATTAATCAAGCGTTGGTTCTTGACAGACCCCGAGTATGCAAATATTTTGGAGAAAGTTTGGCTTTGGGATGAATTCCCTGGCAAAGAAAGCTTGGGTGGTATCGATTTAGGTATAGACCTAGTTGCAAAGACAGACGAAGGAAAGTATTGGGCCATACAATGCAAATGTTACAAGGAGGATGCTGTAATGAGCAAGGGTATGGTAGATTCGTTTATCTCAAACGCAAACCGAGTATTTGTTGATGACGAAATGCATACTTCGCGTTTTGATAAAATGGTGTGGGTTTCTACATCATCACATTGGGGGAAGAATGCTTTGGAAGCTACTAAGCATCAGACCATACAGTTTATTCCTATTTATGCAAACCGTCTTCAGTATTCTGGTGTAAATTGGAAGGAACTTGTTGAGGGCAAGCAGGGCAAGGAAGCTTTGCTTGCAGGGAAAACTATACGTCCTCATCAGATAGAGGCTCTTGATAAGGCTCATGAATATTACAAGAATCATGATAGGGGTAAGTTGATCATGGCATGTGGTACAGGTAAAACTTATACCTCGCTTAAGATTATAGAAAATGAAACTAAGGGTAAGGGTATGGTGCTTTTTATGGTACCAAGTATTGCCCTCTTAAGTCAGGGTATGCAGAATTGGACTACTGATTCACAATATAAGATCAAGCCAGTTTGTATCTGCTCTGATGCTAGTGCTTCACGATTTGAGGATGACGATGAGAATAATCTTTTGGATATGTCGTTCCCTGCTTCTACTAATGTAGATACTATTGTAAAGCAGCTTAAATCCTACCAGGAAAATGGCGAATTTATAGTGGTATTCTCAACATACCAGAGTATTGATGTGGTAGCTGCTGCTCAGGCTCAGTTGTTAAAAGAAAATAATGGGAAATTTGGTGTATTTGACTATATCGTATGTGATGAAGCTCACCGTACAACTGGTGCAAAGTCAAAAGTTAAAAATGAAAGCAGTTTCACGAAAATACATAACAATGAGTATGTAAAGGGTGTTAAGCGCCTTTATATGACTGCGACTCCTCGTTATTATAAAGATAGCGTAAAGAAGAATGCTGAAGAGAAAGACTTCATCCTCTGGAGTATGGATGATGAAAGTATCTATGGAAAAGAATTTTATAGAATCGGATTCGGAAAGGCTGTAAGTTTAGGCTTGCTGACTGATTATAAGGTACTTGTTCTTACAGTTTCGGAGGATGAATTATCGGATGATTTGAAGGATAAATTGAAGGATGATACAGAACTGAATGCTGATGACTACACTAAATTGGTAGGTTGTTTAAACGGCTTGTCAAAGCGTATCAAAGGTGATAAGGGCGTTACCTTGATAGAGGATCCTTCCAAGATGCATCGTGCCGTGGTGTTCTGTTCATCTATCAATCGTGGAAAACGAAGCAATGGCGGTATCTGTTCTACCGAATTTGCCTCAGAATTTCCTAAGCTGGCAAAACTTTATAAAGAAAAAGATGTAAATGAAAATGAGCGTGATAATGTGCTGGATATTGAAGTTCAGCACATTGACGGATCTATGAATGCACAACTTCGATCTGAGAAGATTGACTGGTTGAAGGAAGATACCGGCGATGACAACAAATGTCGTATTCTTTCGAATGTTCGCTGTCTTTCTGAGGGCGTAGATGTGCCTGCTCTTGATGCTGTTGTTTTTGCGTCAGCCCGTGATAGTCAGGTAGATGTAGTTCAGAGTGTAGGACGTGTCATGCGCAGTTTCCATAAGGGTATGGCTGATGAGAAGAAGTATGGATATATTATTGTGCCTGTAGTGTTGCCTCCAGGTGCTAATCCTGATGATATTTTAGGCAAGGAGAGCCATCGTTTTAAAGTGGTTTGGGATATTCTGAATGCCTTGCGTGCTCATGATGACCAATTCAATGCGACGGTCGAAAAAATCAATTTGAACAAGAATAAACCTTCTAAGGTAACCATCGGTACCATACCAGGTTATTCTTTTTCAATGCGTGATGGCGGTTCGGTTTCCGGACATGACGAAGATGGAGAAGCAGTAGAAGGTAGCAAGCAACTATCGCAAGAAGAGATTGCACAAGAACTGGAAATCAAGTTTGGCAAGATGCAGGAAGGCATTTATGCCAGATTGGTAGAAAAGGTTGGCGACCGTTTGTATTGGGAAAATTGGGCTAAGAAGGTTGGCGATATTGCTCAAAAGTTTATTTATCGTATCCAGAAATTGATAGAGAATGGTAAGGCTACCAAGGAGTTTGACGAGTTCTTGAAGGGCTTGCAGCAGAATATCAATCCTAGTGTTGATAAGAACCAGGCTATTGAGATGATTGCTCAGCACATGATTACCCGCCCTGTTTTTGATGCCTTATTCGAGAAATACCGTTTTGTTGAAAACAATGCGGTAAGCCGCTCCATGCAAAAAATGTTCGACATTTTAGAGAAGGAGGATGTTGACAGAGATACCGAGGCTCTTGCTAATTTCTATGAGGATGTGCGTAGAAATGTAAGCGACATTGATAACCTGGAAGGCAAACAGTCTATTATCAAGACCCTCTATGAGAAGTTCTTTAAGGGAGCTTTCCCTCTGACTGTAGAAAAGCTGGGTATTGTCTATACTCCGATTGAATGTGTAGATTTTATTATTCGCTCTGTAAATGATGTTTTGAAATCAGAGTTTGATTGCACCTTATCAGACGAGAATGTCAATATCCTTGATCCATTTGTGGGTACGGGTACTTTCATTACTCGTCTTATGCAAAGTGGCCTTATCAAGCCAGAAGATTTGGAGCGCAAATACAGACATGAAATTTTCTGTAATGAAATTGTTCTGCTGGCATACTATATAGCGGATGTCAACATAGAGAGTGTGTTCCATGAATTGACCCATCGTAAGGAATATGTTTCTTATGAGGGAATCTGCTTGACAGATACCTTCCAAATTTCAGAACATGAAGAGGGTAAGTTAGACAGCTCATGGTTCCCAGAGAATTCTGAACATGTGGATAAATTGAAGAGATTGCCTATCCAAGTGATTATTGGTAATCCGCCATATTCTGTAGGTCAAAAATCAGCTAATGACAATGCTCAAAATCAGTCGTACGAACATTTGGATGCACGTATTACAGAGACTTATGTGGCACAGTCGGAGGCTGGGTTGAACAAATCTACATACGATATGTATGTCAAAGCTTTCCGATGGGCATCAGATAAATTGGCACAGAATAAGGAAGGTGGAGTTATCGGCTTCATCAGCAATGGTGCTTGGTTAGACGGAAATGCGAACGATGGATTCAGAAAGTGTCTGGAGAAGGAATTTTCAAAGATTTATGTATTAAATCTTCGTGGAAATCAAAGAACCAGTGGAGAGTTGTCGCGCAAAGAAGGAGGCAAGATTTTTGGTTCCGGTTCTCGTACTCCAATATCAATAACTATTTTGGTTAAAAAGCCAAATCAATTGCCGAATGAGAAGGCAACTATTTTTTATCATGATATTGGTGATTACTTATCAACTGACCAGAAGTTAGCATTGGTTAAGAAGTTTAAGAGTATCCAGGGAAAAAACTTGGATTGGACCATCTTGTCTCCAAACCAGCATGGTGATTGGATTAGCATGCGCAATGAGGGCTTTAAAGAACTTATTCCTTTGGCTCCTGATAAGAAGTTTGCTGTTAATTCCCATTCTATGTATTCTACTTATGCTATCGGCATTGCTACTAATAGAGATGCTTGGGTATATAATTTCAGTAAGATACATTTGAATAATAATGTTTCTAATATGGTCTCTTTTTATAATCAGCAGGTAGAGGAGTATAAAGGTGCCATAAATAAGAATCCTAAAATAAAAGTTGAAGATTTTATTGATAAGGATGATACAAAGATAAGCTGGACAAGAGGATTACGTAATAGGGTTGTGAAAACCCAATCTATAGCTGCTGATAGTGAGGTCGTTACAAGTCTATATCGGCCATTTTGCAAGCAATTGCTGTATTTCTCGAATGAGTTAATTGAAAGTATGGGATTAGCCCTAAAGCTATTCCCTGGTGGCAAAGAGGGTAATTGTCTGAAAAATATTGGTATTATATTATCTGGTATTGGTGGGGCTAAGCCATTTTCATGTTTAATAACAGAAAATCCTACATGTATGGATATAGTCGAAAAGGGACAAATATTTCCTCTTTACTGGTATGAAGAATCAAAGACACGCCAGCTTTCACTCTTCGATGAAAATCCGAAGTCTGAGTACATTCGTCATGAAGGCATCAGTAACTGGATACTTAATGAAGTGCGTACACGTTTGAAACTCAAGTCGATAGATAAAGAAATGATATTCTATTATATCTATGGCTTCTTGCATTCTCCAGAGTATCGTACCATGTTTGAAGCTGATTTGAAGAAGAGTCTCCCTCGTATTCCAATCATCGAGGATGTTGATGTTTTCCGTGATTTCTATCAGGCAGGTAAGGCTTTGGCTAAGTTGCATCTGAACTATGAGAGTGTGGCTGCTTACGATGGCTTGGAGATTGTTGATACATATCATGGCAAGAATCAATATGAGCATTATGCCGTGAATCCTAAGATGAGGTTCCCGAAGAAAAATCAGAAGGATACTATCATCTATAATGACTACATCACCATCAGGAATATTCCTGTTGAGGCTTATGACTATGTGGTAAATGGCAAGTCTGCCATTGAATGGTTGATGGAGCGTTATGCTGTAACTGTTGACAAGAAGAGTGGCATCAGAAATGACCCTAACGATTGGTCAAGAGAGCACAAGAATCCAAGTTATATATTTGATTTGGTTTGCTCTATCGTTAATGTTAGTATCAAGACCATGCAGATAGTTGGCAAGTTACCAAAACTTTCATTTAATGGAGCTGAGGTAAGTATTGATGTGGCTGGTAGAATGAGTGAAATTTCTGATTCGGCAAAGAGAGAACTGGCTATGGCAACAGAAGACAACACTTTGTATCTGCAGGTGAAGCATGATGATTTCTATCATATAGTCGTAGAAGAGGCAAAAGATTTGGTACGTACAATCACAGAAAGTACTGCCTCTCGCTATTTGGCTGTAAATGAGCAGGGAACTCCGCTTTATAATAAACAGAATGTGGAGGAAGGTAAGCGTTATTACTTGAATGACTATAATGGGGGCAAGTTCCCTTATGTAGCAAGAGAATTCCGTTATCTCAAACTTGTCAATGGCAATGCTTCGGCTCTTATAGCTATCAACCGCATTAACTTCAAAGCCGAGAATATAAAAGGAAACTTGGCTGAATGGAGAGTGCAACTTACATTGGGTGAAATTATAAAAGTAGAAAATTATATTGTAAAATAGATGGATATGAAAACGATTAAAATGAATGAATTGAGTAACTGGTTGGTTACTTATATTACAGACTTTATCCATGGAGCTCAGGCGGAGAATGCGCCTGAGTTCTCCAAGTGGGCTAAATCTTTTAAAAGAGAGGAGGCTGAATTTATCGTAAGAGCCGAGTTTGTGAATGACTGGGGGTATGATGAGCGAAGTGAAGTTCCTGAAGAGGAAGCTATACTCTATGCTCGTGCTTTGATTGATAGGATATTGTCTTCATGGTATATGTAGGGCAATACATGAGTGAGGATTAGGTATTGTTGAGTTTGTAAAAATAGAAAATATGGACAAGAATTTATCTTTCAAATTTACAGTAACATATTCCGTAGACAACGAGAATCTTGCTTGTGAAGATATGTCTATGAAAGTAAAGATTGCTGGCATCAATTATCATTTAGATAAAAATGACGGTGATTATTTTGGGTTGTTGGCTGGCTATATTGAAAACGAGCCTGATAATCCGGTTGATTCATCTGCTATCGGTATCTATGCAAATGATGGGAAGCTTGTTGGTTATATTCCAAAGACTGAAATTGCTAAAGTCAACAAGTTTACGGAGGGTGAAATGATGCCATGTTTTTTGCAGATAGCTCCTTTTGTCGATAATGAAGGTAAAGTTGCAATGCAAGGAACTGCTGTGTTGTTAAAACTGTATGAAGGAAAGGAGGATATGATGCAGAAAGTAATCAATGATTATACGGTTAGCTTAGGGGAAGCGTCTAAGGAACAGTTAGGTGAATTGAACGGTAAATTGGATAAGACCAAGTATAACGAATATGTAGAGAATGGTGAAGGCTTGTTAGATCAATTTGGATTCAACATATTACCTTATGAGATATTGCCTTCAAGCGAGAAAACGAAAGATTGGTCACTAGATGTTTCGCATTTCTATATTGAAGATGTCAATCGTTATTTGAATGTTGTTTTTATAGAGCCAGAAGAAATGGGTCTCTTTTCAGGTTATATGCTTAATGATGGTATCTACAGCTCTGATGGAGATTTAATTGGACACGTTCCTGATTCTGTTTTATCACAAACAAATGAAATGTCAAAAGGTAGAAAGCTATTCTGTCTTTATTTTATTTATCAAAAGCTTAATTCTGCTAACCAATTATGTTTGGCTTCTAGAGTTATTGCTTTTAAGCTTTATGAGGATGAAGGGGACTATAATTTAGCCCTTGTTGGTAATTTTGGCTACGATTTTGTAAAGGATACTATTAACGAATTAAAGGAGTCACAAAAGCAAATAGATAAGCTAAAGCAGCATGGAGAGAAATTAGATACATCTAATGAATATTATGATTTTCGTAAAAAGAAGATAGATAAGCCTGTTGGTTGTTCTAATAACGCCCATGAGAAACCTCAGGAGAAGGCCGGCTGTATGTCTATGCTTATTATATTTGTAATATTTACAGGGACTCTATTGTTAGCGATTCTCTAGTGCAGCGTGAGGGGCGGTGTGTCACCACCTCTCGTTTTACATCATAGGTCGTTTATATTTCTAGGCCCTCCTCTCTACACGGTGAAGAGAAATGCTTATGCATGAAATGAACAAAGACCTGCCTTACGAGCAGCAGGTAAAAGTCTTGCTCCGCTATTACGACCAGCTGGTAGAGGAGAACAAGGCCTTGAAGGCTCGAATAGAGGAAATGACCCGGTATGGAGATCCTGCCGAGTTGAAGAAAAAGCTGGATTCTCTGCCTTCCAATGTCAAACAGCTCAGGGAACTCTATCGTGAAAGAGATTCCAGAATCAACTGGGGCAAGAAGAAACTGGTGAACTATCTGAGAAGCGCTGGGGTGAAAATTCCACCCCTCATGTCGTTCACAAGAGCTGTGGAAATGGTAATAGAATTGCCTATCCATCCATAAAAGTCGAGGAGAGGAAGTGTAGCACTAAAAATGCTCACTTTCTCTCTTTTTCATATATATTTTTGACAATCAGAAAAAAATACGCACTCTTTTTACGTCCCTTAGAGACGTAAAACGCTTGGAAATACCACCGATTATTGCTAATTTTACACGGAAAAATAAAAATAGCAATGGTTGAAGAGGCAAAAGAAATAGAAAATTCAGAATCTCCGGCTGTAAGGTTGATGAGATTATCATATATCGAGAGGATTGGAACTCTTCTCGGTATCATGATTGGTGAGGATATTTCTCCTCGGAAATCAATCGTGAATGAATTCCATGTCTCTTATGATACGATTCGGAATTTCCTGAATTTCGATTCTAAAATAAAGATTGAAACCATTCTAAAATTCTGCTATATAATAGGTCACTATCTGCATGAAGAATATGAGGCCGTAGAGAACTACAAATCTAAAAAGCATATTAAAGATAGAACCAAAAGACTTGGCCGCATCAATCAACTGCAAAGAGAATATAAAGAAATCTACGGCGCAGGAGCTGAAGCGGTGGAAGATTTGATAAAAAAGAAAGTAGATCTCCGCCAGTTTGTGAACAAGGCGGAATAATAATACTAAACAATAATAATTAATCAATACTCTTAAAAACCTCGAAAGAAATGAAAGAAATTACATGAACCACTAGGGTTTTGCTGGTCATAAGTCAACAACGCCTTGATAGCTGCCTCACCTCATGAAAATCATGGGGGCTGCCCTCTCTAACTAGTCAATGGTAGTTTTTAGTCAATCCTTCAAAAATTAAAGATTAAGAAAGGGATTATTATGGCTAAAAAAATTTTGTTTCTGTTGGTTGCGCTTTCCAATATAGGCGTAATCAGCTTGAGTGTAGATATCGTAGTTTATCTCAACGGCAAGCGCATGTTGGAGATGACTACAAGTGTTCAACAACTAGTTAAT
>OGOP01000646.1_pt1 | contig 29876 bp, 19 predicted proteins | sample 1552591 | NCBI WGS metagenome assembly OGOP01 (sample SAMEA2580120, study PRJEB22360) | human gut metagenome | biome: human gut; feature: human-associated habitat; material: faeces | place: Denmark | collected 2008/2010 | reverse complement strand
TAATCTTTTGGTTAACATGCCTGGTGGGCTATCCACGGACTTCCGCACCTGAGCCATTTTTTCTCAATAGAAATAGGAAGTTTACCACTTGGAGTCTCGTCATTCAGATTGCGTCCTTTGGATAGGACGTCTCGGGGAAGTTGCCCTCCACCTCTGCCGTGAAACTGAAAGCCTTGGAAGGCAAGGCTTCCAACTCCTGCTCGCCTCTGCTAAAGGTTGTACCCGGAAGATAAGGCGAAAGGGGCAGCTGAAAGAAGGAATGAATGGTCACACCACCGGCATTGATGGCGGCAATACCTGTAGGAGCCAGAACCTCCATTCGCTTGGGCGACCTGCGCTTGAGTTCCTACAAGAAGGTTGTCTTTCCTGTACCCGCCTTACCTGTAAGAAACAAATTGGCACTCGTCTTCTCTATAATGTCCCAGGCTTTCAGGGACTCCTCGTTCATTTCCATCTTGCTGTGTATTTTTAATGTGTGACGAAAGTTAGTAGAATTTATCACGCAAAGATAGTTATTTTTATTCTACCATCGTACACATCAGCTGTTTAAAAAAAGAAAAATCAGGTTTGTCTCACGACAAACCTGACTTCCGAAACGTTCCTATATTATATTAAAAACCTAATTAAATATATATAACTTTAAAAAACACATTATTGAAAATCTCACGAAAGTTTTACTTGTTGAGATTCTTTGGCTGGATGCGGATGTTGGCAATGGCAAATTGCAATTCCCAATCATTCTCCTCATCACATGGCTGAAGCACAAAGTTGACATTCATGAAATTCTGCTGAGTAGGATCAAGCACCTGCATCAAACCATTCTTGGCAACATCCTCAAGTGACAAGGTCTGTGTAATCCACTTGCCGTTGGTATTATACTTTGTGCCACGAGACACATTCCATTCGTATGAGTCGGCATCGTTGAAACTCCAGATGAAACCATCAGCATTTGCATTGTCGTTCACAGAGATTGGGAAAGGATGGTTCGGGTCTGTCCACATTTCAAACTTCAGCACATAATTCTCAGGATGAGCTGTAGCATCAGCATTACGCCAATCGGTCTTCCAACCGAACGCCTGCCAGCACCAAGCCTCATAAATGTCATCAATATAGAAATAAGGATGACCGGGGTCCTCAGGACCACCAGGCTGCGTGCCTTCTACAACAGCCGCCTTGGTTTCGTCGTTCCACCAACCTGCGAGATCATCATTACGGCTTCCGTCATCGTTCTTGAATACAGGCATCACACTGTACTGATACATTCGATAAGGAACGAGTGTATGACCTTCAGTACCATCAGGCTTCGCATAAGAAAAGTCGAGACCCTTGCAGTCGGGAGCATCCTGAGGAATGGTGATGGTGATATCTGTCTGAGTGGGAGTAATATAGGTTGTATCGCCCACAGTACATTCCTTGTCACCCACCTTCACGGTCAGATTGTCCTTACCAAGATTGTAGAGGCCGAAGTCACCACGGATGGTAACAGTAGAACCAGGTTTAGCAAACTCGTTCTCCATATCATTGATGGAGATGGAAGGGAAAGACACCTCGAAGTCACGAGTGGTAGAGCCAAGTTCTGTGGTATAAACCAACTTATTGTCTGCCACTTCGGGTGTGGTGCGTGGAATAGTTACCACACACTTGTTGCTCTCAGCATATATGTGACTTTTGTCCACAGGAATGCCATTGAAGGTAATACTCTTGACATGCGAGAGATTCTTACCCACCAGTCTGATCATCTGGCTCAACTCGCCTCCCTCGATAGGATTCTTATCCTCTACGGTTGTAGCATCGTAGATGGCTGAAATCTCAGGTGCGCCATTAGCGGAATACAAGTCTGGAGTCTCATAGTCCACAATGTCCTGGCAAGAGGACAGGGTTCCCATCGCCATTGCCATTACACCTATTATATATATATACTTTTTCATTGCGTTACTTATTTTTGTTTCATGCTTGTTTTGTAGAACAGAAATCCAGAGAAACTTACTGCCATCCAGGATTCTGAGTCAACTTTTTGTTGGTATTCACCTCATCCACTGGCAGTGGGTAGAGCAGATTGCGCTCGGTACGAGTCTTCACGTTGTTGGAATCATCATGGTCGATCACATTCATGCAGTCGAGATAGATTCCCCAGCGAATGATATCCCAGCGACGGTCACCCTCGCATGCCAACTCCTTGGCTCTTTCCTCGAGAATGGCACTGCGCATATTCAACTTGTCTGCTACGGTTGTCATCTTGGTAGCCTTAGAACGGTCGCGCACCTTGTTGAGATAAATCATAGCCTCACTGCCCTCACCCAACTCATTCTCTGCCTCAGCATAGATCAGCATCACATCAGCATAACGCAGGAATGGCCATTGAGCATCGGCATATCCAGTAGAAGGATCGCTCACATCGCTGTACTTGGTGGTGAAGGCAAGACACTGACCATTCACCTTGGTATAGTAATAGTCCACTCCGTCGTTGTATGGAGCTTTTGGCTTTCCGTTGCCCACCTTGTTGCCAGAGAAGTCGTAACCTGTAGCCTTGATGCACTGCTGCTCGGTATAAGGATAATAGAATCCCTGATTTTTCTCTTTCTGATAAGCAACACGCCAACGATGCTTTACACCCTGGGTGATACGATAGTCGTCCTTGTCGAAGAGGTTGTACCAGTTGTTGGTGCAGCCAATCCAGCCACCCTGCTGAATAAACTCGGTACTTCCGCTGGTGTAACCCTCATAATAGGTATGAATACCATTCTTATAAGTAGCATCACCATTGATGGCACCTACAGAAAACATAAACTCAGGATCATTGTTGTGAGCACGTGTCCAGAGGTCCTTGTAAGGCAGCAGCTCATATTTGCCGTACTCACCCTTGATGACTTTCTTTGCCCATTCTGCAGCCTTGGCATAAAGTTCCAAAGAGTTCATATCCTCGTAACCAGCCACGGCACGCTTGCTGAAAGTGTAGCTCTTCAGCGGCGCATAGTTGACGTCACCGTTAGCGTCGGTCGAACCATTAGGATCAAAGGCAGGACCTGTGCGAACAATCACCTGTGTGCCCGCAGGCATGGCAGCCGAAGCCATTGTGGCATAAACCTTGGCCAACAAACCTGCAGCCGAACCGGCACTGACATGACCAGCCTGGTGTCTTGAGTCGTCTACATGAAACATCTTCTCGGCAGCATCAGTCAGCAGGGCGATAATCTTCTCATAAACCTTGGCAACAGGCTCACGAGGATTCTGGAAAGATCCTCCTTCGTCCACAGCCTTCTCTACGATTGGCACATCACCATAGGCACGTACCAACAGGAAGTAAGCCATGGCCTGATTGAACTCTACCTCACCGATAGCATTGTTTTTGTAATCCTCATCGATGGTCATCTGGTTGAGGTAACGCAGCGCCACGTTGCCGCGCAAAATCAGGTTGTAGGGTCCCTTCCACATCTTGTCGAGATAAAGCTCTGCCTGGAAGTTACCTGAACCCATGTACTTGAAGAGCCAGTCGGGGCCTGAGATATAGTCGGCATCAATCTCTATATATCGAGGCAACTCATCGTAGCAGAAAATGTCATTAATCCATTTGCTGTAGACACCTGTCACCCATGAGTCGGCAGCTGCCTGCGAATCGCCTACTTGGTCTGGGCTGATAAAGGATTCTGGGGTCTCGTCGAGATTGCATGATGTGAGTCCGCAGATTCCGAGTGCCATCATACCCATAAAAAGCATTTTATTACGTTTCATATCTACTTCAGTATTACAAGTTTAGAATGTAAGATCAACTCCAAGGGCAAATGTACGGGCACTTGGATAAGAATAAATATCCACACCACGGCGGCTGGCATCAGTACCAAAGGCATTTACGTCTGGGTCGAACCAGCTGTAATCGGTAATGGTAAAGAGGTTGGTGGCCTGGAAGGTAAACTTCACGTTCTCGATATACTTCACAGGACGGTGCCAGTCGTAAGACAGGCTCACGTTCTTCAGACGAACATAAGAACCATCCTCCACATAGCGGTTGCTTATCAACATGTTGCGTGAATAACCGGCTGTAGCACGAGGCCATTCTGCTGTGGCGGCAGTCTCGGGTGTCCAACGGCTGTTGTAGGCGAAGGTTGGAATATTGCCGATATTACCCATGGTCACATCGAGCAGGTTTCCATTATATATGTCGTTGCCATGTGAACCCTGCAGGAGGAAACTCAAGGCGAAATTCTTATAGCTGAAATTGTTGGTCAGACCCCATGTGTACTCTGGGTTGGTATCACCGATGATACGGCGGTCCTTGTCTGTGATATAGCCATCACCGTCGAAGTCGCAGTACTTCACCTCGCCCACCATGCTCTTCACTGTGGCATCGGTAGCATTGGCGTACTGCTTAAAGGCTCTTACCTCTTCCTCGTTGTCGAAGAATCCATCCTCCACATAGCCAAAAAGGGCTCCGATAGGACAGCCATTGCGCTGGATGAACACCTGGTCGCTGCCGTTCCAGAGTTTCTGTGCGAACTGGTCAGCCTCCAGACCACCAATCTTGTTCTTGTTGAAGGACAAGTTGGCATTGAGGTTCCACTTCAGTGGGGTCTTGTCAAGTACCACATAGTTGAGTGAGAACTCCCAACCATCGTTGGTCACATAACCGCTGTTGGTCATCATGTTGGAGAAACCGGTTGACAGAGGAATCTTCACCTCCTGCAAGAGGTCGCGGGTCTTCTTGTGATAATAGTCAATGGTAAGTGACAGACGGTTGTCGAGTACGCCGATGTCCACACCTGCGTCAATCTGTGCGGTAGTCTCCCACTTCAGGTCTGCACTTACAGGTCCGCGCCACTCCTCATAAGACACACCGTTGCTCATACTTCCGGCGAACGGATACTTATAGGAAGCGAGCTTTGCCTTGGTGCGGTAAGAGCCGATACCCTGGTTACCAGTCTCACCATAACTCACACGGAACTTCAGGTTGCTGAACACGTTGAGATTCTTAATGAACTTCTCCTCTGATGCACGCCATGCAAAGGCTCCTGAAAGGAAGGTTGCCCACTTATTCTTGTCGGTAAACTTGCTGGAACCATCGGTACGTACACTGGCAGTGAAGAGATAACGATCCAGCAGGGTGTAGTTGATACGCCCCAGCCATGACTCCAGCTTCTGGTTTCCATGATCGCTGGTCAACTGTGCCTTGTCCAATCCGCGGCTCATATCGAAGTCCAGAGTCAAGTCGTCTGGGAAGTTGGTTACTACCATACCCGAGTTATCCCATGAACCCTTCTCGTAGGTATGACCCACGACGGCATTAAGCGAGTGTACGCCAAAACTCTTGTTGAAGGTAAGCAACGACTCTACGGTGATGGCATCCCACTGGTTGGTAGCCTTACCAGCCTTACCGTTTATTGGATCCTTACCCTCCTGGGTGTGACGGTCATAATAAGTAGCACGATGGTTGTCGCTGTGAGAGAGACCCAAATTCTGACGGAACTTCAACCATGGGAAGATGGTAGCCTCAAGGTAAGAACTGCTGAACCAGTTGCTGCCCTTCACCTCATCCTTTGCCGAATTGACGTAGGCTGCAGGATTGGCAGCCAGCCAGTTGAGTTCATCACTGTCGGAAACACTCATGTTGGTACCATAGACAGGTGGGAAGATCAAAGCCGAACGAATGATAGAATAATCTGAGGCATTGGTCTTGGCAAAGTTAGTGGTCGAACTGGTGTAGCTGGTGTTGGTGCCTATCTCCAACCAGTCGAAGACCTTCTTGCCGATGTTCACACGCAGCGCGTAACGCTCATAGTCAGAATTTTTGATAGTACCTTCCTGCTTGGTATAGTTGCCCGAGAACGAATACCATCCCTTCTTGTTTCCGCCGCTCACGCTGAGGTTGTACTCATGACTAAAACCTGTCTGCATGATAGCATCCAACCAGTCAGATGTCTGTATGTCGTGTGTATTTCCGTACTCATCTGTCACGGTACGTGGATTGAGGAAGTCCTCTGGCGAAGGACTGTACTTACCTGACTGGTAGTTGATTTCTCCATTAGGATACTTTGTGTAGGTCCACTGACCAGGATAAGACACCGTGTTGTCGAGTGAACCTTCATAGTAACGGGAGTTATCCTGCTCCTCATTGATATATTTGGCATAAGTGTAAGCATCGAGGAAGTCTACCTTCTTGGCACGCTTCGAGAGTGTAAAATTGGCAGAGAAATCGACACGTGGCTTCTCTGTCTTGCCTCGCTTGGTGGTAATGATGACCACACCGTTGGCACCACGCGAACCATAGATGGCTGTGGCAGAAGCATCCTTGAGCACCTCTACCGACTCAATGTCATGAGGGTTAATGAAACTCAGGGCATTCATGCTCTGGTTGTTGTTGTCGTTGGCTGCTGTCGAGGCAGTGGTACCAGTCTCGAAAGGCACACCGTCGACAATGTAAAGAGGCTGACTGCTGGTAGTGAATGAGTTGGCGCCACGTACGGTGATACTCAGACCGGCACCAGGAGCACCATCGCTCTGATTGATCTGCACACCAGCCATCTTACCTTGCAAGCCATGACCGAGGTCTACTGCTCCACCCTTCAGCAGGTCGTCGCTCTTGATCTGACCGACTGCTCCCGAGAGGTCGCTCTTCTTCATGGAACCATAACCCACTACCACTACCTCATCCACCATCTTGCTATCTTCCTGCAATACGATGTCGAGATGGGTGCGGTTGCCCACTACGATGTCCTGACTCTTATAGCCGATACTCGTAATAACGATATGGCTCTTCGCTGAAGGCACATTGATAGTGAAACGTCCATCCAGATCGGTAACAGTTCCACCAGTGGCTCCTTTTACCACTACCGTGGCTCCGATGATTGTCTCCTGCCCATCGGTGACAGTACCCGTCACCTTGATCTGCGCCATAGTAGGCACACAGAACAAGATGACAAGCATGAGTAAGAAAAACTGCTTAACTTTCATTTCTATGATTTATTGGTTATATGTCAAATCTTTCTCTGGTTTCCAGTTCTCATTACTTTTTTATGAGAGCCTTGCCGTTGTGGATGTACACGCCCTGTGGCAACTGTTCCACATTGCCATTCTTGCTGACCATCTGCCCGTTGAGGTTGAACACTCTTCCGTCGACGATCTTGTTCTCTGCCTTGATGCTGTTGATGCCTGCAGCTACGGCAGCCTTTGAGCGAACCACGATGCGGGTCAGTTTGCAGTTCTGTCCCTTCAGGTTAGGACCTTCCTGATCACCATTCATATAATAAAGTGCGTCATCCTGATCTTCACCTACAGTCCAAACCATCTTATTGTTCTCTATAGGCACAAGTACCTTGACAGGATTGGTCAACGCATTTGCATCGTTGGAAAGGAAAGTCTTCCAATCGTTATGATCCTGCAAAACCACCTGTGCCGGCTTCTCAGGATTACTATTGTCCACATCCTTGAAGTCAAGTTCCAGCTGTCCACCAACTTCCAAGCCCTTGAAATAATACTCGTCGAACATACAGTGCATACCCCAATCTACGTCAAGTCCTTCAGGATTGTAATATACTGTCTTCTCGCCTTCTTTGTCACCTGTATAAGCAGCAGGTGCCTCAGCATCAGCAATATCCATATAGATATCTACAGTAACGCCACGGGCAGTAACAGCAACAGCATTGGCAGCCTTGTTGAAATCAGCAGGCTTCATGATGGTTTTCGTACCCTTTTTATATTCCTGGATAACGAAGGTAAATTCTGCACCCTCCACGATTTCCTCAGCATCAAAGGCTTTTACTTCTTTCCAGTTGTCCTTGACTGCCAGGTAAGGTCCCTCCACACAGTCTTCTTCTGAAGCTACGGCAGTAACTTTGAAAGTAATCTTATCACCCTCCTTTACCTGCATCAAGGCATCATAAATAGTAGGGAAACGCTTCAACTCTGCATTGGTTGCATCCTCATTTCCAAAAACATATCCCTTAGCTACAGAGATAATGGCTGCATTGGCGCTCATCAGGGTCAATGCCATTGCTACGGTTGCGAAAAACTTTTTCATAAGTAATATCTTTAAATGTTTAATTTATTTTTTTTCTTTAGTTAGAGAAGTTACTTGTTGACAGTAACCTGATCTCTTGTGATGATGAGTGACGACTGCATAAACTGCTGCCAGAACGATTCATCGTTTTTGCCCGGTACATATTCGTCGCTGCACCAAGGAGCCACAAAGAGCCATTTGGCTCCATCATTCTCCATTTGGTCGGCGGCAGGAACTACACCACATTCTGCCAGGGCAATCATCTTATTCGGGTAGCGACTCTTGAGTTTAGTAAACTCCGATTTACCAGACTCATGGTTGGCATAACTGTAATTGTCGCGAGCCACGATATCCACATACTCATTCCCCGGATACCAGTCTGGGTCGTTCATCTGCGAAGTCCATATATAAATAAGGTTGTGAATACCCTTATCCTGGAAATAATGATACATGTAGCGATAGAGTTTCTTGAAAGCCTCGGCTCCATCTGTTCCCCACCAGAACCAAGCCTTACCATTATTATAGGTATTGGTATTGCCGGCAGCCTCATGAAGCGGGCGCCAGAGGACAGCTACACCCTGACTCTGATATTCGAGCAGATATTTGGCGATGATGTCCAGTTCACGATTGATGATGCGATGTTCGATGGTTCCCTCTTCCATTGCCTTGGCAGGACTCATATAGGTAATGGAGTTTCCACCTCCTGGCGCATAGAATCCATACCATCCCATATCCTCGCTGAAAACATTCACAGGCACATTCCAGTGCCACATGAATCCCACAATACCTCCATTGTTCTGCCAGTCCCGGGCTTTGGTTTCGTGATAATTGATCCAGTTGACACCTTTTTCGCTGTCAATATAATGCTGGAAATCAAAGACGTTGATGGCAGGAAACTTACCGCAATAGCCCTGAATCTTCTCAGCCTCTGTGGTATTGTAATCCCACAAAGCCTGACAGCCCGAGAGGACTTTCTTGCCCCAAACCTCATCACGCAGATAGCGATAAAGCGCCTTGGTCTGGGCTGTTGCCTGTGCATCACAGGGAGAAGCATCTATCTCTGCTGCCTTAGCTTCCTGCATACCGAACAAAAGAGGCAAAAGAAACAACAGACTTGCAAGGCGACTTTTATACATAGAAGTAATATCTTTCATTATATAAACTAATTAGGTAGAAAATTCAATCCGTAATAGATTGTAAACTGAAATGCGATAGAACAAGAATAGACAGAGTTATTGTATCAGAACCTTTCGTGTCTTGACACTACCATCACTCATTTTATATTTCACGATGTTGACACCTTTGGTCATTTGGGGAATTTGTTTGCCTACTATATTATAATAGGTGGTGGAAACCACTTCATGTTGGTCTGTGACCTGATCAATATAGCTGATGACATTGCCCTGTGCGTCTGTGGCATAAATGCGTTTCAGGTTCACCGTCTGCGAATTCATGGACATCAAGTTGACACTTGTCACATGACGGTATTTAGCATCCGAACCAAGGTTGAGGAAGTAAGAAGACTTATTGGCCCAAATTTTTTTTCTCAAAACCTGGTTGTCACCATAGAACACTTGCATATAGAGGGGATTCGTTGTGGCAGCACCAAATTCCACATTGATGCCCTGTACCTTGCTTCCGTCCATACCTGCGTCCCAATACCAACCGATGCCTCCCTTCGACTCTATCTTGTATTTGGAGTCGCCCTTGTCGGTGGCTCCACTGAGAATCATAGTGGAAGGGGTAAAGCTATCCTCACTGAGCGATGCGGAAAAGGTGTTGGCATTGCCCTCTCCCGAGGGCAAGCCAACTGCATTAACCGATATCGCAAAAGCGATAGCATAAGTAAAAGATGATATTTTTTTCATCACAAGATAATCTTTTGTGATTCGACAATCTGATAGATGTGTTTATCATTATTACTTGGCAACCTTAACAGTCTTGTTGCCCTGACGCAACAGGTAGATGCCATGACCATTCATGTTGCTGAGGCGCTTGCCGGTAAGGTCGAAAATCTCTACAGGCTGGTTCTCACCGAACTTCTTATCAGAAGTCAACTCGCTGATACCAGAGGTAGTCTGGAGAGAAAGTAACTCAACAGATTCTACAGAAGCCTTCTGACCCTTGATAGCGAGACCGAACTCCTGCAACTCTGCAATCACGTCCTCATCATTAAGAACATATTCGTAAGAAGTACCTACGATGTTGTCATACTCCAAGAAAGTATCCCAATTTTCAATCATGGCAGCGAGCTGCAACTGTGCACCTACTTTGATATCGGTGAAGTTAACCTTGATCTTGTCGCCAACCTTTGCTGTAGCAAAACCAGCAGCAGGAACCTCAACCCACCTGGTCCAATTAGCGAGGTCAACAACCGGACCTTCATAGATAACAGAAGAAGTGAAGTTCTTGACAGCTGCCTGAGTAAGGAGAGTCACCTTAGTGACTGTCACATTCTGACCCTTGATGAAAAGACCTGCCTGCAATTTAGTAAGCATATCCTCATCTTCAATCTTGAAAGTATAGCTGTCGCCACTTACGTTAACCTGTGGTTTGCTTGCGAAGATAGAAGCCCAAGAATTGTCGTTAATCTGAAGCTGTGGGGTCTCACCCACTGTCTCGATATAGAATTTTACCTTATCGCCTACCATGGCATCTGCAAAACCAGAACCAGGGATAGTAATCCAATCCTGCCAGTTAGTTGCACCCTTGAAAGTCTTAGGAGCATCACTCTTCACGTCTATCTCATTGAGTGTAGCATCGCCACCGCCTTCACCGCCTTCAGACTTAGCCAAAAGTAACTCTACAGAAACGATGGTAGCTTTCTGCCCCTTGAAGGCTGCACCATTCTCCTGGAAATCGGTAGCACTCTCTTCATCCATCACATACTCGTAGCTGGTACCGGCGATAGCATCATACTCTACATAAGCATTGCCGAATGTACCATTGTTCACCTGGATCTGAGCACCAGCCTCTACATCTTTGAAGTTGATTTTGATCTTGTCGCCTGCCTTCGCATCCATAAACTTGTCGGAAGCAATCTTCAGGAAGTTTTTCCAGTTGCCGAAGACAACAGGGTCTCCATCATAGATAACGGTACTATTGTATTCCTTCACTTCTGCCTGCTGATAGAGGTCGATGGAAGTGATGGTTACGTTCTGACCCTTGATGTGAGTAGCTGCCTGCAAAGCCTGCAAGGCTGTTTCTGTAACATCGAAAGAAACAACAGTGGCAGTTGTAGCGATTGGCTTGATGGTCATGTCATCCACATCATTCCAACTTTCATCCTGCATGAAAATCTCGGCATCTGCACCTACCTTCTCTACCGTAAAGGCAACCTTGTCGCCTACCTGAGCTGTAGCGAATGCCGAAGCACTCAAATCCAAAGATACATTCCAGTTCACTTCATGAGTACCTGTCCACACGTTGACTTTGTTAAGTCCTGCGAACGCGTCCGCTGCATAGCTGAATACAGCTGTCAGCAAAAACATAAGGGTAAAAATAACTTTTTTCATAATTTTATTAAGTTTTTAGAAATTTGGTTGCGATTCCAAACCTTTTGAAATCTGTGCACAAAATTATGAAGAATAGTAATAGACGTAGGTATCGTTTTGTAGAAAACAAGGGAGGAGTGCACAAATCACACCCCTCCTTAATACATTTCGCACCCTGATATAAGGGAAGTTTTGGGAAATTTAGGAAGTCTGAGGGAAGTTAAGAGAAGTTATCACTCATCTTTCTGTTCCATTTTCTTGGCATATTCACTGGGATACATACCAAACTCTTCCTTGAAATAACGGGCAAACTTCTTGGGGTCGTTGAAACCCACCTCGTAGGCAACCTGCGAAATGAGCACATTGCCACGACTCAGCAACTGCTTGCCACGCTTCAACCGCATCATGCGGATAAACTGCGACGGTGTCTTGCCCGTGATAAACTGCAACTTCTTGTAGAGGTTGGTACGGTGCATACAGAGTTTCTCGCTCAAGTCGTCGACATTGAACTTGGCGTCGCCCATATTCTCCTCTACAATACGGATGGTGTCTGCCAGGAGTTGTTCGTCAAGGGTTGTCACCGTCACCTCTGAAGGCTTGATTTCATCGTCAGCAGTGATGCGCTCACATGCCAGCTTCACCCTGTCGAGCAATCCACGGATGCGCAGTCGCAGGATATCAAAGTTGAAAGGCTTGGTCATATAGTCGTTGGCTCCCAGCTCCAGACCCTTGATCTCATCCTGTGTCATCGCCTTGGCAGTAAGCAGCAGGAACGGGATGTGCGAGGTGTTGATGTCGCCCTTCACCGCCTTGCACAGCTCATAGCCATCCATGCCTTCCATCATCACATCGCTCACAATGACATCCACCTCAGTGCCTTGTAGAACCTGCAGAGCCTGTCGGCCGTCGGTGGCCTGACACACATGATACTCGTGCGACAGAACCTGAGCCATATAACCAAGCAGGTCGGGATTGTCCTCCACCAAGAGAATGGTGGCATCGCGCTTCTCTATCGACAGCGACTGGGCTGCATACTCTGTCTTCAGCTCGGCGGACTGCAGCTCTGTAGGCTGACCCGTCACGGGCAGATAAACCTTGAAGCAGGTTCCCTGAGGCTGATGGTCCTCCACCTCTACCCTGCCGCCCCACAGCTCGGCAAACTCCCTGACGATATGCAGTCCCAAGCCAGCACTGGTAAATTTGGTGTGTCCCTGCTTCGAGGTATAGAACTTGTCGAAGATATGCGGTTTGTCTGTATCAGGTATTCCGATACCCGTATCCCACACCTCGATGCGGAGCTGTGCATCCTGCCGATGCATCCTGATGCCTGCCTTGCCTCCTGCGGGCGTGTACTTGATGGCATTGGAGAGCAGGTTGTTGAGAACTTTTCCCACCTTGTCCTTGTCGAAAGCCATCTCAATCTTCTCTTCCTCTGTCTCCATCGACAGGATTAGTCGCTGTTCTTCCGCCATCAACTGGAAGCTCTGCAGTATCTCTCTGACGAAACCCACAATATCTCCCTGCGTGAGATGGAGCTGAGTAGATGTCTTCTCCAACTTACGGAAGTCGAGTATCTGGTTGACCAGACCGAAGAGATTCTTGGCGTTGCGGTACACGATGCCCAATGTATGCTGCAAGTCAGCATCCTTCACCGTGTTCAGGAGGTTTTCCACAGGCGTGATGATGAGCGTGAGTGGCGTGCGCAGGTCGTGACTGATATTGGTGAAGAACTGCAGCTTCATGTCGTTCACCTCTTTCTCGCGCCGGGCAGCAAGTTTTATCTCGCGCACCTTCTCTCTGAACTCCTGACGGCGGCGATAGTAACGATAGCCAAAGTAACCGATACCACACAGGATGAGGATATAGAGCAGATAACCCCATGCCGAATTCCAAAACGAGGGAGCCACCTCTATGCTCAGAAGTTCTGTCTCCTGATACTCATGATGGTTGATATCCTGCTCCTTGATCAACAGCCTGTACTTGCCCGAAGGCAGGTTGGACAGGGTGATGATATTGTTGTCCATAGGCAGCCATTCCTTGCTGAGTCCCTCCAGCTTATAATAATAGGAAATCAGATCATCGGTAGCCAATCCCTTAGGATGGCACTCTATCATGATGTTGTTCTCGTAATGCTTTAGGCGCAACTCACGCAGGTAAGGCAGGTCTGACTCTACGATCTCTCTTCCGTTCATCTCACTTCCCGGTGCCACATAGTTGTCGTTGATACGCAGCGATGAGATAATCATCTGTCGCGATGCCAGACTGGAAGCCATCGACTTCTCTATTCTGTTGACATCCACCTTCAGGAATCCCTCTGTGGTTCCTATAAGCAGGTGAGAGGAGTCTACATTCATCATGGCACGGTGGTTGAACAGCGAAGCCGATTTTTTGTCGACACAGCTAAGGTCGAAGACATACGGCTGCTCTTTGACCGCCTTCTCGTCCTTGTTCTTGTTCACCCTGACCACCACCAACCCTCGGTCGGTGGCACACCAGATGTGTCCGTGTCCATCCTCACGCAGCGAAAAGATCTCGTAGTCCTGCAGCTCCCGACACTGAAAGATGCGTCCTGTCTTCGTGTCATAGATGTCAACAGGCGAATGTCCTTTATAGTTGACGAGCCATATCCATCCACGACGGTCTGCCACAAGGGTCTTGTTGCCATTGCTGAAGTTGGAGTGCTTGAAGGCCGAGGCTGGCACGGTGGTGCTTTGCAGGGTGTGCTTGTTGATTTTGTAGAGGAACTTGGGTGTTGCCACAAAGATATAGTTGCCCATAGGGGCCATGTCCATAACCCAGGGATTCTCCGTAGGAATCAGTGTCTTCTGCCCAGTCTGAGGATCCAAGGCATAGAGTCCCTTTCCGTTGAGCAGTACGATGAGCCGGCGGGACGACACCTCTAAAATATAGTAAGGCGACTCGCCGGCAAAATATTTTCTGCCGTCGCTGCAGAGCAATCCGCCATGATAGACTCCTGTCCATAGTTTGCCCTGACGGTCTTTCATCAGAGCCGTAATGGCTGACTTGGGGAATCGGTTCTCTATGATTTTGTCGGAACCGTCCAACTTGACCCTGTAGGCTCCATTGTCCTCTGTTCCCAACCATACCGTCCCGTCGTCGGCAGGAGCGAAACTGATGATGTCCTCCACATGAAAGAGATTGCCCCCCCCACTGCACGTAGTGTTCGCACAGTTCGCGAGAATCGGCAAGGAAGAGCGTGATGTCGTGCTTATGATAAGCCACAGCCACCATGCGCGACTGCGGATCGTAATACATGGTCTGAATATGGTTGTTCACCAGTCCGTTGACCAATGGCAACGACTGGAACATATGGGTAATCAACTCGCCTTTGGAATCATAGGCATAGATGCCGGTATTGGAGGTGGAGACATAGAATCTGTCGTCGGGCAGGAGCAGGAAGGATTTCACATCGGGCACAATCTCAGTACGCTGCCTCCATGTCTTGTTGCTTGCAAAGTAAGTATAAAGATGCAAATTGGCATAAACCCACAGGTCGCCCTTGCCGGTCAGTTCACAAAGCACCTGGTCGTACTGGAAGACTTCGGGTGTGCGGGTCAGGAAAACGGGGCGGATACGGTTCATGGCAGCCGGGGTCAAATAGGCTGCTTTCTCTGTCAGCACCACACAACGCTCCCTGGTGCTTGCCACCCCAATGATGTTGCCCGAAGAAGCCGGCAAGGTGACGTGACGTGTCAGCTGCGAGCGGAAATCGTGCACATAGAGTTCTCTTTCCTTGTAAAGCCACACCTTGCCTTCCTTGTCTATATGAGTACGGAAGTCGTACCACATCTTGATGTTCATCTGCTGCAGATATTTCTCCACATCCGCTATCAGTTCATTGGTTCGGGGATTGTAAATCATGTATTTGTTGGCCTGCGTCATGAGCCAGAGTCTTCCGGTGTTGTCCTGCTGTATCTGCACGATATTGTTCTCCAGCTCGGGATGACGGCTGTACACATGATTGGAATTTCCCACAAGCTGTGCTGAGGTGAAGAGTCCCTGCGAGGTTCCGAACCACCAAATGCCATCGGCATCCTGGAAAATACAGAAGACGGTTCGGCTTCCTGTCTCTATATGCTGCGAGAAGGGAAGTATCTGCTGGGCGTGGGCAACGAATGCCATCAACCATAACAAAGTGAACAAAAAGAATTTTCTGAATAATTGCATCTATTACTTGCATTTGTTGTTTTATCTATGCTGATTTGCGTAATCTCATAACAACGCAAACCTAATGCATTGTTAGCATTTACAAAAATAATAAAAAAAATAAGCAAAAAGCTTCATATCACGGCTACTTTTATGCTTTTTTAACAGAACTTTGACGAGTTCTAAAGTGAAAAAAATCTCATTAACTCAACTTTCGCAAATGGGGAAGTTAAAGAATTTAAAGAAGTTAGAGAAGTTAAAGCCATATGTTTTACAACTAAATTTACAACCCAAAAGGCTATTGGCTATAACTTCTAACGACCGAAGGGAGTGATAACTTCTTTAACTACTATAACTTCCGTACATGCGAAACTTCAATCATTAACTGAATCATGTACTAAAGTTGGGTAAACAAAAGAACATTTATACGGCATATTTATTCAAAAACTGCAAAAATATCATAGACTAACTGGGAAAAAAAATTTTTCCTAACTGGGAAATATTTTTTTCACAGTGAAGTAGCGTCTATCGATGAATATTCATACAGAAAGATTCAGACTGCATTTTTCGGATTTCCTGCTTAGAAAAATACGAAGTGACAAAAATAAAAATAGAGACCGTGTTCCGCAACACTTTGCAGAATCCTGTCTCTATTTTCGTTACACCTACAGGCACTCACATGCCTGACAATCTTAGGTGCTGACTTTACCACAAAAACCTAATTCATTATTTCCTAACCTTAATGGTTGCCACGCCCTGGCGCAAGATGTAGATACCTGGTACGGTGGCTTTCCCAACTAACCTTCCGCTGAGGTCGTAAGTTTCATAGGGACGGGTGAAATCAAATTCAGGAACCTCAGCGATTTCGTTACTCTCTATTGTTGAAACATTCTTGTCGTAAACTGTACATTCCTTGGAAGTCGCCTTGATGCCGTTGGTTCCCCAAACGGTGAGGCGACCATTCTCCTTCACGTCGTTCTCATCATAGCCGCCGAACATGTCGCAAGCCTCAGCGCCACCGCCATTGCCAGTCCAAGACCAGACTAAGTAGCCCACTCGCTTCTCCTGACAGTAATCCATAATAGTCTGGTAAGCCACGTCGCTCCCCTGATGGCTGTAGGCGAACTCGCCGATGCAGAGAGGCACGTTGATGGCAAGTGCCTGGTCGATGTTGCTGCGCACATCGTCTTCAGTTCCCGCATCATACTGATACATGTGGATGGAGAACATGAGGTTCTTCATCGGGTCAGCATTGAAGACTGCCGAACCATTCGTTCCAATGACACCAGGATACTGTCCATATCCGGCACAATCCACCATAATCGTGTTCTTGATACCGGCATTGCGCAGGTTTTTCACTGCCTTCACATAACCTTCCTGCCAGGTGGAGGCACCGGGTCCCCATTGTGCCACCCATTCGTTGGCGATATTGACGATTACCGTACTCTCATGACCGATGACTGCATCCTTGATGCTGATCCAGTACTCCACCGCCTTGTCCAGGTCGTCGATACTGTTGCTGCCCAATGGGTCATGTACACAGAGCACACAGACCATCTTGTTATCCTCGCACAGCTTGATGAGTGTTTCTACTTCAGATTTGGAGCAATAACTAAATTTCTTGCCGTTACTTATATTAAGACGCAATGTATTGCAACCGATACGCTTGGCTGCAGGAATCACGCTGTTCTCATTGCCTTTCTGCCAGGCATAAGAGTAGTTGCAGCCGCGCATGATGAACTCGTTGCCCTTGGCATCGATGAGCTTGGTGCCCTTGACGTAGAATGAGCCTGTTGGAGTTTCCTGCACATCACCACCAGTCTCTCCGCCATCAGAACCGCCTCCGTTGCTTTCTATGCTAACCGAGGTAAGGATGAAGTTCTGTCCCTTCATGTGGATTCCACCACGGAAGAAACTCAGATTGCTGCTGTTGATGCTGACGGTATAGGTGCCACTGAAAGCTTCGCAATGATACTGGTTGTCAGGGATATAGGAACTCCAGTTTTGGTCTGCCAACTGTATCTGGGCATCGCCCGAAACAGAGCCTTTAAAGATTACCTTGTCACCCGACTGGAGCGAAGCGAACTTCGAACCGTCAATATCGAGGATAGACCTCCAGTTGTTTACATCGAAGTTTCCACTCCAGATGTTTGTCGCAGCTGCATGGGCATTCGAGAATGCCATGGTCAGCACCGTCATCAGACAGATTAGCAATTTGTTCATATCGGTTTCGATTTTATTATTTGTTACTATGTGATTTTTTCGTCGGCAAAAGTAGATATAATATTTAAATGGTAAGTGAAAAAAAACGATTATTTTGAGCGTTTGTATAAATCGCACCCTCATTGACAACAAAAAGAGACCACTGCCCCTGCCTCTTAATCTCATAACAGGCAAAAAGCAGTGGTTTTGCAAACACTAACTAAAAAAGTATTTTTTTTCCATTCACAATATAAATGCCCTTGCCGGGATGCTGCACTCTGACCCCCTGCAGGGTGTAGACGGCTTCTGACCGGGAAGCAGCCTGACTGGTTTGTATCTCGTGGATGCCGGTACTGATGTCGCCTTCTTCCTCGCCATCATACTTGATGCTGAAGCTCTTGGCGTTCGAGCTGCCTGTCTGAATGGTCATGTAGCAAAGGCCTGCCTTGATTTTACGGTCTTTGTTCGTGTTAGGATAGAATACGCCGTCTCTCAGGTAATAGGCATTGAGAGGAATGCTGCTCATTTCGGATTCTGAAGTAGGACAGGTAGAGACAAGGCTGACAGAAGTCTTGGGGTCTGGTGACTCCTTCACTGTGATTTCCGACTGGAATTTCGTCACATCATTGGCTACTCCGCAGAGTGAGAACGCACTCTGGTCGGAAGCTACCTTGATAAGATATGGCTTGTTGGCCTCGATATGGTCTACCTTGTCGAAACTGATGATCAGCTGCTGGGTGTTGTCTTTACTCGTTTCCACCTTGCTCAGAGTTGTGATTTTGGCTGAAGGGAACAAATCCTCTGTCTGCTCTTTACTGAGATTGTAAGGCAGCGACATGGCTTTCCAGCAGGAAGCCTTCAGATTGCGCTTGAACTCGATGCAGCCCGTCAGACTATTGGAAGCAACCGTTGCCTTCGGACCATAGAGTTGGATGCCAGTCAGCGTCCAGTCATGACCGTTGATACGCAAACCATTTGCCTTCAGCGAAGCCAACATACCTGTCGCAGTTCCATTGCAAGTCTTATAATCACTAAACTTGTAAGCCTCATCACCTAAGGCAATGGACATAGTACCGCTACCCGATATAGAGCGGTAATCTACCGTACCATTATAGCTGTCATTGCCTTTCAACCAAACATAGTAGCTGCCATCTACCGCAGTTGTTGCATCGTAACGTGCTCCGTCCTTCACACTAATCTGACCATTTGCATCCTTGTAAGAGAGCACCATCGACCAGCCTTCCTGCACATCCTTGAAGAAGTCACCACGCACATGTAGTTCTTCTCCCCATTTACCTGTATTATATACATAGTCGCTGCCAAGGCTGTAGGTTGCCTTCAGCTCCGTTTCTGCCTGCCCCGCCTTGTAGAGATATTCCGGTTTCATGAGATAGATGCCTTCGAGCGTACAATCACTGCCTTTGATAGTGAGGTCGACAGAGTTGCCATCACAAGGCAGGTCGATGTACTTCCATTCAGACAAGGAACGGTCGCCAGTATTCAGATTTCCGTAGGTGATATTGGCAGTAGCCGCATAGGCTGCACCATTCAGTTCTGCCACACCATTTCCATTGATCGTTTTTCCAGGCTTCAGGATGATGCGGAAGAATCTGCCCTCCAAGGCTCCGGCTCTCTTCAGGTCAGCACCCGTCAAGGTAAGACCTGACTCCTTATTGAGTTTCAACGACACCTCAGGGATATTGAGCTTTACATAGTCCAGCGCCTGGCCGTTTGCATCCTTGAGATAAGGCTGCACGTCGGCAGAAGCCTCTCCGCCCGAAACATATCTTTCAGTAATCGTCGATTCTTTGCCACCCTCATATACAGAACAGATGACAGAAGTAGCCTGAATACCATCGTTAGGATGCAGGATGATACATTCACCGTTCTTCAACATCTGCAAATCTTCACTATTAAACATATTCAGTCCCTCTGATTCTGCATCACCATTTCCAGTAAACGACCAGCCGAAATAACCGATGTTCATAGTCTTGGAATAGTCCTGAATGGTTTCCCAGTCCATCTTCCATTCTTCACTCTTGCGAGAATAACCATACTCGCCAATGCAGACTGGTGCACCAATGGAAAGCGCCTTGTCGATGGAATGTGCCACACGAGAACCTGTTCCTTTTTCATAGTCCCAATAGCAGGCTTTCTCATAGAAGTGAATGGAGAAGATGATGTTAGGTTCGCCATCCTCGAAGTATTTCTTGTCCTCTTCGAGGATGCGCTGACCTTCCTTCCAGATAATGTCTGCATACTGGCCATAACCATTGCAGTCTATCATCAGTGTATTCTTGATGCCTGCACTTCGAATACGGTGAACAGCCTCTATATAAGTATCAGACCAGAGATTTACCTGATAATTGCCCCATTCGCCATAACAGTCGCGTCCAGGACTTTCCATCCACTCGTTTCCGATATTCACGATACAATATTTCTCCTGTCCGATGACTGCATTTTTGATTCTTATCCAGTAGTCGGCAGCATGGAGGAGCACATTCGGATCTTTACCGCCACCCGTATCCTGTACGTTGAAGACACCGATGAAATGATTGTCCTTGCAAGACTCGATCAGACTACTAACTTGATCAGCATAACAATATCCTCCCAACTCTTTCTGTCCATCGCTCAACTGGATACGCAGGGCATTACAGTTATATTTTTTTGCCGTAGAGAATGCTGCGTCCTTGTAGCCTGTCTGCCAAGCATACGAATAGTTATAGCCACGCATCAGAAACTCCTTGCCGTTGGCATCAAGCAGTCTGACGCCATCGGTATGGAAACCAGGCTTATCGAGCTTGGTAATGGGAGGCGTATAACCTTTGGGAGAGATGTAAACCTCATTCCAGTTGAGATTGATTCCTCCGATAGCAAGACCCTTGCTCTGGATCTGACTGATGATGGAAGAGGTAAGTTTCAGCGAATAACTGCCGCTGCTCACGCTACTGCTCGAAGCAATCTCAGCAAAGTCATCAAACTTGGTGGCATTCGCCTGCTTGAGGGCTATCTGACTCGTTTCTTTCGTGTAGGTGAGCACAACATTCAGCAAGTCACCTTCCTTCATGTCGATGTCAGCAAAAGCAGCAGATGCGATAGTCATGTAGCGGTCCCAGCCCCACGTAGGATCGACACCCGTATTAAAATAGAAGTTACCATCAGAGCCTTGGAACGCATCGGAGCCGTCGCTGCCAGTCTCATTTTTCCATCCCTTGACATGTTCACTACCCGAGGAGCCCGAAGCAGACGCCTTCCAAACCGGCACCTTCTCGGTAACGGCAAGCACATTCATGCAAAAAAAGCAGAGTGCAATCAATAGCGTTTTTCTCATAAAAGTAAGAGTTTTGAGTATCTTGTTTACTGAACTTTCGCATATCAGGAAGTTAAAGGAGTTAAGGAAGTTAAGGAGTTAAGACGTATGTCTTGCTGCTTAAAAACTACGCCAAAAAGACTATTGTCTTAACTCCTCAGCGACCGTAGGGAGCGATAACTCCTTTAACTCCTTTAACTTCTGAACTTGCGAAACTTGAATTGTTTATAAATGAATTCGCTTTTAAGATAAACCGTGTTTAACAAAAAAGTCCATCGACCTTGTTCTAATAAAAGAACAAAGCCGACGGCTGTGTTATATGTCATTTGTGTCAGAACTGATTCTTCATCCTAATGATTAATACTCGTCCCATGCCTCCCAGGTATTATAGTGCTTGGAATCATAGACATCACGATTAGTTCCGCCTTCCTCTTCTTTCGAAACAGTGATTCCATCCCCGTCCGATTGGACACCTACCTCAGAAGAAGGTTTTGGGGAACCAGCCAGAAGACTGTGACTCAAGTCAACCTCGGTAATACGAATACTTGGTGTCTTATAAGTTTTTTTATTCATTTCTATAAGTGCTTTAGTTATTTGACAATCAATTTCTTACCGCCTACGATGTAGATTCCCTTAGGAAGACCTACAGTAGAAACTCCCTTACGAATCATCTGACCATTGAGGCTGTAAACATTCTGCTGAGCCTGACGAACGACAGGAGCGCTGAACTCCATCTCATCAATGCCTGTTGTGTTGCCACCTTCATCATCGATGGAATAAGCTATAATAGACTTGCTCTGATTTGCTTGTCCATTGGCATCAAACAGAACCTTAGTCTCTTTAGGCAGAATGACATAAGCTCTACCAGAAGCCAATCTTCTATCTTGAGTCAATACTGGCCACAACGCACCATTTCTCATATAGTAGTAGGTGTCACCATTCTCTGGAGTAGGACGAGTAAGAAGTGTGAAACCTTCATTCGCTACTCCTTCAATTTTCTCAACCTCGGTATTTGAAGTATTAGAAATATTAAAGACAGGCGCAGTGGACTTGAACTTCATGCAGACATTGTCATTCAAAGCAGTTTTGATTTTTTCTTCAATTTCCACAACCTGTTCGTTCCGATCTTCTGGAGACTTATTTGCCTCATTGAGTGCATCAAGATTGAACTTGCCAGAACGGAACTCGTATGCCTGGAAGTCACGTACGTCGGCTACAACACCTTCAATAGGATAAACATTATCAGCCTTTTCTTTCGCTGCAGGGCCTAACTTGATGAGATAAGGATAGTTGGCATTGACACCCTCATTGTCTCTTATTTTCTCAAAGTTGAAAAGAATACTATAATGGTAAGAGCCTGCATTGACGCCTGTGCTTATCCACTCCTTCTTCACTTCTGAACTACCCAGCTCGCAGATACGCACACCTTCACCAAAAGCTTTCGTCAACTGATCATGAGTCAGATTGTATGGGAAAGTGATGGAGCACCATTTGGAAGCACTCAGAGCGTGACCTGTCAGTTCAGCATAACCCTTCACATATTTAGAGATCAAAGACTTGCGAATCTGCACGCTCTTGATCTTGACACGATTGGCACCTACCTGCATACCATTGCGCAACAACTTGGAAAGCATACCGGTCTTTACACCCTCTGCTTCTAAAATTACTTCATTCTTATCGTTGAACTTGGTAATGGCATCGCTCAACTCAAAATCATAATGGTTGAGACCGGTACAGTCGGCATAATTGACATAGTGCAAATCTTTGTTCCGACGCTGGCGGATATAAGCTGCTTCGCAATTATTCTCAGTATCCTTGGCATTAACCTGAGCGCCTTCAGGAGCCGAACCTACAAACACCAAACGGATGATGTTGTTCTTGGTGTTGGCAAGTTTGGTGGTAGAGGTTACTCTACTGCCTTCCTCCTGGTTACCAGTTTCACTATTATACTCGAAGAAAGAACCGGGAATAGCTACCTCTTTCCAGCCGGCAGAACCATCGATAGCATTTTCAAAGGTATGAGTAACTATCAAGTCAGTCTTATCATCTTCCTTCCAGGCAAGCGTATTGTTTGGATCAGCTTGATTTTTGCCATAAAGATAAATGCCGTAAATGGTGTAGTTGTTTCCACCAATCAGGAGTCCGCCAGTGTTCTTGATGATGTCATTCAAAGAATTGTTCACCTTGATGTCGAAATATCTCCATCCTGCAATGCTGAACTTGTCAGAACCCGACATGATAGAACTCCAATTTTCATCATTGTTCTTCAAGAAAGCATATGCATCATCACCTGCATCCCCACAGATCACACGCAATGTCTTACCAACGGCATCAAATTTATTGTCCTGCAGGACATAGGGCTTAGAATACCAATTTTCAATTTTATAGGGAAGATTATTGTCTATACTTGTCGCACCTTCAGGAACAAGTTTACTCAAATCAATGTTCAGGCACTTAATAGAAGCCTTGATATTCGTCAGTCCTTTGTACTCAAAGCGAAGACGACCAGAATTAATCTTGTTCAACAAGTCGGAAGTAATCTTCACCGTACACTCAGTCTGACCAACTACACAATCGAAATAGTCCTTTTCGCCATTAAAGACCAATTTCTCGTATTTGCCATCCTTATCTGTTACTGTTGCACTACAGATAGCATACTGATTGCCTGCGGTTGCCGCATCAAAGGAAATCACCAAAACATCATGTTCCTTGAGCTGATCTTTGAAGCCGGTAATCTCACGAAATTTCCATGAGCGATTAGGGTCATTAACGTCACCTTCATCACCGACAGTTAACTTTGTCGTGGTTGTTTGAGCTACTGATCCAATGCTCATGAGGATCAGCAGAAAGAAAGTTAAATACTTTTTCATCATTAACGTAAGTTTTAAACTTTAGTAATACTTTCACTAGTAATACTTTCACTTTTTATGTATAACAATAAGTTGTTTTTATATTTAACAATAAAGTTGATTGGTCTGGGACAAACGTTCGCCTATATATTAAAATAAATTAGGTGTCTTCCATCCCATCGGAATAATCCTTATTAGATTTATTTCGAGTGCAAAAGTAAAAAAAGTTATTCATCACACAATGTCTCAAGTGTTAGAAAATCAAGCGAATATACAAAACACCCCCTTCTTTGAAACAATTTGCCCCCATGATTTGTAACAAACACAAAAGAATAAAGGGGAAAATGGCTTGATTAGGATTTCACATAAAAGTAAAGAGTGCCATTTGCCGTAAGACAAATTGCACTCTTTTTTAACATATAAAAAGTATAACCCTATCAAGTTCTCCCTTGGTAAATCTTCTTCTTAAGAAGAAGGGGAATTCAACCGAGTTTCACATAGAGATAACCACGGTGGTAAAAGGATGCTACGACATTATTCTACGATAGCAGTCCAGCCGCCACCTGGTGCAAGATGTATCTGGAGCTTATCGTCAGAAGTTACCTGTCGATAAGTATGTTTGTAATCTGTGGCCTCACGGTCTGCATTGATACCATCGGCAAAGATATTACACCTTTTCGGAGATATTATGCCACAAGATGCCAAGCGGTTAAGTGACGGTTAAAAACATACCAATTTATTTTTTCACCGTCACTAAATAGAAAAACGGATTTCAGCTCTCGTGAGCCAAAACCCGTTTCCATTTCTATAATCTCTCTAAATAAATTGTTCTTTAAAAAGGTGGAGTGCTTAGTCAAGCTTGTTCTCCACATTCACTGCCTGGGCAATCATTACTGCCACAACAGCAAAAGTCATCATGAATACCATAATCTTTTTACCTTTAAACAGAATTAATACTTATTGAATATATATATAGCATTATGCTTTATTATCCTTTTGACGATGCAAAGGTACGGCATTTTCTGTGTGTACGCAAACATTTTGAACAATAAAGTGTAATTTCTACTCTTTTTTTGACTCAGGTCAAGTTTTTACCCTTATATACCACACGCCTCCTCTATTCAAAAAGAACTCAAGTAATTGAAGTACGGGCTGAAGGCCCAAAAACTCTTAGCCCTGAGGGCGTGCTGCATGAGTCCATTTGCCTTGGGTTATCCGTCATAGACTCGCAGCGGTGAAATCCAGTCCTTGCACCGCTGCATCTCCCTCAAATATGACTTCAACAAAAGCACAAGACGAATGAAGCTGCCGGACTCTAACGAAATCCGGCAGCTTCGAAATGTGTGTATATTTGAGGAAAATGGGATTGAGGTGTATATGTAGAGTAGCGATTTTTGGCTAAAATTGTCAAATTTCTAAAGAAACTGTCTTCCTTTTAAAAGAAAAGCATTACCTTTGTTCCGAAAAAGTGGAACATGTACCACTTTTTCGGAATGCATGATAGTTAACAGAAGTACTTATATCGACCAATTGATTCGTTCTAAAGGCAACGGATTGATTAAAATTATAACAGGATTAAGACGTTCGGGAAAGTCTTTCTTGCTAAAGAAGCTTTTCCGACAGCACCTGTTGGATGATGGTGTTAAGGAAGACCATATCATAATTATTGATATGGAGAGTCGAAAGAACAAGCCATTCAAAGACCCTGACTATTTACTTGATTGGGTAGAAAAGGAAATGAAAGACGATGAAACATACTACATCATTATTGACGAGGTACAGGAAGTGAATGATTTTGTTGAGGTTCTTTCCACTCTCTCGGTAACTGAAGGCACTGATGTTTATGTTACAGGCTCTAATTCACGCTTCCTTTCATCTGATGTGGTGACAGAGTTCCGTGGGCGTGGTGATGAAATCCATGTTTGGCCTTTGTCATTCAAGGAATTTATGTCTGTTTTTCCTGGTTCAAAGGAAGATGCGTGGTCTGAATACATTATGTTTGGTGGACTTCCACAACTCTTAACTCAAATTGGCGATGATAAGAAATCCGATTTCTTGCGTAGGCTATATCGTACCGTGTATCTCCGTGACATATATGAGCGTAATGACATTACCTTAAAACCAGAATTTGAAGAGCTTTCAAAGACTGTGGCTTCAAGCATAGGCGCACCTGTCAATGCTCTTAATATTGCCAACACTTTCAAGTCTGTAAGCAACGTTCAGAATATCACGGACAAGACGGTTTCCGTATATCTTGACTATATGCAAGATGCTTTCCTTATTGAGAAGTCTGAGCGATATGACATTAAAGGACGCAAGTACATCGGCTCGCTATCAAAATACTATTATCAAGATATCGGTTTGCGCAACTCTATCATTTCTTTCCGACAAACAGAGCCAACCCACATCATGGAGAATGTCATCTATAATGAAATGCGTATGCGTGGTTGGCTCGTTGACGTTGGCAACGTTGCTCAAAGGGTTAGAAACGATAAGGGACAAAATATCCGTGTCACACTTGAAGTTGATTTCGTCTGCAATAAAGGTAGTCAACGCATTTATATACAATCGGCTTGGAGAATGCCTGATGCCGACAAAATGGAGCAGGAGAAACGTTCCTTGCGCTTAGTGAGTGATTCTTTCCGTAAACTCCTTATCGTTGGTGAACATACAAAATCGTGGAGCGATGATGATGGAATTCAGATTATCAGCATCTATGATTTCTTGCTTGATTTGTCTTCGACAGATTAATATTGACTTTCACAAAACAAACTTTAGGCTTATGGGAGATTATGAAAAATTTGTAGAGTACTAAACGTTTGTATGGCAAGTTGTTCGCTGACAAAGACTATATTTCACAGAAGCTGTTTGACTTCCTCTTTGAGGATGGAATACAGCTGGTGACAGGGTTGCGCGTAAACATGAAAAACAAGCTGATGCCGTTCTATGACAGAATGATGCTGCGCAAGAGATACATTATCGAAACCATTCTTTATATACAGCCCGTGTCAGATGGCATGGGAAGAGAATTCACGTATCTGTCTTCACATGCAACTAATCGCTATTTTATCCCGAATTGGGGTGTATTTTAAAGCTTCTGCCCCCTTCAGGGGCGTGTGGGGAAAAACTTGCGAAACTTGAATTACAAAGAAACCCTCAATCGTTTATTTATGCTAAAAAAATCCGAGATAATACACTTTTGACGATAAAATGATTACCTTTGCATGAGTTATGGACATAAAAAAGATAGTAAACAATACATGTAAGGTGGCTTTCTCGCTCATTTTGGGCGGTGCCATTCTTTACTGGATGTATCGTGGGTTCGATTTCAAACAGGTGGAGCACGTGCTGTTTCACAAGATGAACTGGACCTGGATGCTACTGTCGTTCCCCTTCGGCATCCTGGCCCAGCTCTTTCGTGGCTGGCGATGGAAGCAGACTCTCGAACCCGTTGACGAGCATCCTCGTACCAACGTATGCGTCAACTCCATCTTTCTTTCCTATGCGCTGAGCCTTGTCATTCCCCGCATAGGCGAGTTCGCACGGTGTGGAGTACTGAAGCGATGGGACAATGTGTCATTCCCTAAGTCGTTGGGCACCGTAGTCACCGAACGTGCCATCGACTCGCTCTTGGTAATGATCATTGCCTTACTGGTGTTTCTGATGCAGATTCCGGTATTTCTCAATTTCTTCAATACTACAGGAACGAGTCTCGACGGCATTCTGTCTAAGTTCAGCGCTACTGGCTATCTGGTATGCGGGATTTGTGGCATTGCCGTACTCATTCTGTTGCATGTGCTGCTCAAGAAGCTATCTATATATAATAAGGTGAAAGCCACTCTTGGCGGACTGTGGCAAGGTGTCATCTCGCTGAAAGATGTCAGCAACGTACCGCTGTTTGTCGCCTTCACCCTGGGCATCTGGGTTTGCTATTTCCTGCACTATTTCCTCACGTTCCAGTGCTTCGAGGCAACCTCGCACTTAGGGCTGACGTGTGGCCTCGTCACCTTTATCGTGGGAAGCATAGCCGTGATAGTGCCCACACCGAATGGTGCCGGTCCATGGCATTTCGCCGTGAAGACAATGCTCATACTCTACGGCATACAGTCGGACGACGCGCTCTTCTTTGTGCTCATCGTTCACTCCGTACAGACGCTCTTGGTCATCCTTCTGGGCATATACGCCTGGTTGGCCCTGGCATTCACTAAGAAAACAAACAACATTCATTAAAATAATCATATTATGGCTGACATTAAGAATCTTAAGCCAGAAGAAATCTGGCGCAACTTCGACGCACTCACACAGGTGCCACGTCCATCAGGACATCTTGAAAAAGTACAGGCTTTCTTGCTCGACTTCGCCAAGAAGGCTGGCGTAGAGGCTTTCCAGGATCCAGCAGGCAACATCGTTATGCGTAAACCTGCTACTCCTGGTTTCGAAAACAGAAAGGGAGTTATCCTGCAGGCCCACATGGACATGGTGCCACAAAAGGCCAAGGACAGCAAGCACAACTTTGAGACCGACCCTATAGAGACTATCATCGACGGTGACTGGGTACGTGCCAACCGCACCACTTTGGGCAGCGATGACGGTTTGGGCGTAGCTACCATCATGGCTGTGATGGAGGCCAAAGACCTGCAGCACGGTCCGGTAGAAGGACTTATCACCCGCGATGAGGAAACCGGTATGTATGGTGCCAACGAATTGCCAGCTGGTGAGCTCAATGGCGACATCCTGCTGAACCTCGACACCGAGTCATGGGGCGAGTTCGTGATAGGAAGTGCCGGCGGTATCGACATCACTGCCACACTCGACTATAAAGAGGTGGAAACCGATAAGGAAGACGCAGCCGTAAAGGTAACGCTGAAAGGTCTGAAGGGCGGACACTCCGGTATCGAAATCAACGAAGGCCGCGCCAACGCCAACAAGTGCATGGTTCGCTTTGTACGCGAGGCTGTCGCCGAACTCGATGCTCGCCTGGCTTCATGGCAGGGCGGCAACATGCGCAACGCCATCCCATTCGAGGCTGAGGTGGTGCTTACCCTGCCTAAGGAGAATGTAGAGGCTCTGAACGACATGATTGCCGACTGGAAGGATGAACTGAAGGACGAGTTCAAGGGCATCGAGGATGTAGAGAAGATAGAATTCTTTGCTGAGAACGTAGAGACTCCTAAGATGGAGGTTCCTCAGGAGATACAAGACAACCTCATTGACGCTATCTATGCTTGTCACGACGGAGTACTGCGCATGGCTCCATCCATGCCCGATATCGTAGAGACATCTTCCAACCTGGCCATCATAGCCATAGGTGAAGGCAAGGCTTCTGTCAAGATTCTGGCTCGTTCCTCACACGACGGCTACAAGGAGTACATCGCCACCATGATGGAGAGCTGCTTCTCTATGGCTGGCATGAAGGTAGAGTTCAGCGGAAGCTATGGCGGCTGGAATCCAAACCCAGAAAGCGACATCCTGAAGCATGTACTCAAGGTCTACAAAGAGCAGAATGGTGTAGACGGCAAGGTTCAGGCTGTTCATGCCGGACTGGAGTGCTCTATCATCCTGAGCAAGTATCCTCATCTCGACGTGGTATCATTCGGTCCTACCCTGCTCAGCCCTCACACCCAGAACGAGCGTTGCCAGATTAGCTGTGTGGCTCCTTTCTGGAACCTCATGAAGCAGCTGCTTACCGAAATTCCTGAGAAGTAAGGACGGAAGAGGGAGACCTGTTCTCCCTTTTCAACCTGACTTTTGTTACATTCTCAAGTTTCGCAAGTGGTTTATGTACGGGCTGAAGGCCCAAAAGCTCTTAGCCCAGGGCAACGTAAAAAGAGCAGTTCGTTGCTGCAGCACGCCCTGAAAGGGCAGAA
>OGOP01000645.1_pt1 | contig 29910 bp, 20 predicted proteins | sample 1552591 | NCBI WGS metagenome assembly OGOP01 (sample SAMEA2580120, study PRJEB22360) | human gut metagenome | biome: human gut; feature: human-associated habitat; material: faeces | place: Denmark | collected 2008/2010 | reverse complement strand
CGCGGCGATGGTACTGCACTCGAGAGGGTGTGGGAGAGTAGCACGCCGCCGCTTCCACTTGTGATGGGGTTCCCGTCGAGCTTTCGCTCCGGGAACCCTTTTTTTATCCCTGAACACAAGTAGAGCTCAAGCGTTTTATCGCAATGGGTTTATAGACTGGGCAACTATGCATTACTTCGTACCCAAACGTTGCACCGAGTCGAACAAGATTATGTATCACGACAAGGCAACGGCTCAGCAGGCCGCCGACCAGAGTTGGCGCGAACGCGGCACTGAGCTTTGGGCATACCGTTGCGGTTTCTGCGGTACTTGGCATCTCACGCATCGCGATCCACAATCCAGCTACATGCATGTTCCGCTTAACCGGCAGCTCAAGCCACATTCCCGCAAGAAGGGCTACAAGCCCCGCAGAAGGTAATAGCAGAGCAATAGCAGGGCATAACAGGACAATACCGAGAATAAGGCAACATATAAAACCAAGGCCCGGCGGATTCATTGCAATCCACCGGGCCTTGCTGTATCAACCTCAAAGATACGTGTATACGGTCTACCGCTCCAAACGGAAGCCCTGTCGCTTCGCCTGCACGGCAACGGCCTTGGCATTCACACCCTCGTCGATCGCATTTGCCGCAATCTGGTCGCTGAACGCGTCCACCGGCCGTTCGGTATCGCGCAAATCGTAATACTTGTGCACTTCGGCGTCGAACGAATCCAAGCCGGACAGCAGCTTCTCATCGCTACTTGGATACTCGTTCTCGAAGAACTGCATGGAACGCGGCATACGCGGCTTGATGGCCGGCTCCTGATCGGGCTTGCCGATTGCAATGCCCAGCACCGGGTACGTGTATTCGGGCAGATTCAGCAGGTCGATCAGTGCGGGAACATCGTTGAGCAGCGAGCCGAGAATCACGCAACCCAAGCCGAGCGAGTATGCGGCCGTCTCCATCGCGTGCAGTGCCAGAACCGCGTCGTTCTGCGCCTGCGTGAAACGATAGCTGCCATTGAGCGTGAACGCGTCGGACGCCACTTCCACGCCCTTGCGCGCGGCGATCGCGGCATTGCGATGCTCGTCCAGCACGAACACGTACAGCAGCGGCGCGGTCGCGATATACGGCTGCCCGCCGATTTCGGCAAGACGCTTCTTGGCGGCTGGCTCGGTGACGCGGATGGCGGACCAGTCGTTCAGGAACTGGCTGCTCGCCGCATGCTGCGCCACGGTCTCCAACGTTTCGACGACGTCGTCCGGCAGTGGCTTCGGCTTGAACTTGCGGATGGAACGACGCTCCAGCAGAGTGTCGACGGTTGCGTTATGAAGAATGTTGCTCATACCGCCATTGTTGTCCGCGCGGCGCGATTTTGCAAGGGAATCGGGCTAAATCCGTCTCCCTGTGAGAACATATCTACTTGAGACTGCTTTGCGATATTTGCGACGTATTTACTTGCCCTGCGCCTGCCGTGCGTGCCGCCTGTCCACAATCGCCTTCGACCCGCGACCGGACAGTTGCGATACGAGCGCGCCGAAACCGGCGGAAACCACGGCGAATACGATGCCGAGCGCCGCTTCCGCAGCTTCGTTCTTGGTACCGTCGGCACGGACGGCCTTGCGGCCGACGCTCTTCTTCCACACCATCTCGAACGCCTTGCCGAGCACCAGTCCGGCCAACGTGGGCACGACGGACTTGAAAATCTTATCGCCAAATGAATCGGGATCGTTCAGTCTCTGGTCGCGCATCGCATTCACCTTCTCGTCGACGGTGTGCAGGGCCGCCACCACGCGGTCCGCACTGGATTCCATATTCGGCATTTCACTCATGAAACCAGTGTAACGCGTCGGAAAACATGCCGGAATATGTGCGGGACACGTGGCGGAATGGGATGAAAACGCAGCTTGCGTCGGCTAGAGTAGAGACATGACTGAAACTCAACTGGGAGGCAATGCCGCTTCCGCAATCACCCCTGGCCGCTTGGTGCTGCTGCGTCACGGGCAGACCGTGTGGAGCGAATCCGGACAGCACACCGGCCGCACCAATATTCCGTTGACTGACATTGGCTGCGATCAGGCTCGTGCCGCCGGCGAACGGTTGCGTGAGGCGTTTCCCCAGGGTTTCGCGCAGGGGTGCATGTTCGCCAGTCCGTTGCGCAGAGCCCAGCAGACGGCGCAGCTGGCCGGATATGGCGATTTTAAGGTGCTTCCCGAAATCGCGGAATGGGATTACGGCCGTGCCGAGGGCCGTACGCGTCAGGATGTGAGCGCGGCGGGCGGTTTCGCTTGGGATGTGTGGCGCGACGGACCGCGGTCGCTCCCCGAATCACTGGAGGGCGATTGGGTCGAGACGTTGCCGAACGGCGAGCAGGTGCCCGTGCACAACGGTCCGGGTGAGACGGTGGAGGAAGCTGCGGCGCGCACACGTGAGGCGATCGCCACGGTCAAACCGTTGCTCGACGCTGGAAACGATGTGCTGCTGGTGGCGCATGCGCACGTTCTTCGTATCTTGACGTCGCAATGGCTCGGTGTTGATCCGCATTTCGCGCGGTTGCTGCGATTGGACACTGCGCATTATTGTGTATTAAGCCAATATAAAGGTGACAATGTCATCGAACATTGGAATTGCTGAATTATTGAACGGAACTGTTTGATATCGCTGAATATTATGGCGGTCCCTCCTTGGAACCGCCTCTTTATTGCATGCATGACTTGCCACTTTGCTGCGGCGTGTCGCAAACGCTTGCATAGAAGTATGCTCTCTAAAAGTATTGAAAATAAATGATTTTCGGGATTTCTTTCGATGGTATGACGTCTGACTTTTGAATTCATTTTGCCTACGTTTGCAAAAATCGGGGAAATGCGGCACAATAGTGGTTGTTAGGAATCGTGATGACGCGATACCGCAAATTGTTTCCCAACGAGAAGCTGGGAACAGGAATGGAAGAGAAAGGTTCGATGATGAATCGTACTATTAAGGCAGCAGTTGGAATGGTCGCTATCGCGGCAATGTCTGTTGGCACGTTGGCTGCTTGCGGTGGTTCTAGCTCAAGTTCCGATAACGGCAAGGGCAAGGTGTACTTCCTTAACTTCAAGCCGGAATCCAGCGACGAATGGAAGAAGCTGGCCAAGGATTACACCAAGGAAACCGGTGTCGAGGTCAAGGTCCAGACCGCTGCTTCTGGCACCTACGAGCAGACTCTGAAGTCCGAGATCGCCAAGTCCGAAGCCCCGACCCTGTTCCAGGTCAACGGCCCTGTCGGCTACCAGAACTGGTCGTCCTACACCGAAGACATGTCCGATACTGAGCCGTACAAGCAGCTTATCAACAAGGATGTCGCCCTCAAGGATGGGGATAAGGTCGTCGGTGTTCCGTATGCCATGGAGACTTATGGCCTGATCTACAACAAGGATCTGCTGGCCAAGTACATTGCCACTGACGGCGCCAAGATCAAGAGCGTCGATGACATCGACAACTTCGATACCTTGAAGGCCGTGGCCGATGACATCCAGGCTAAGAAGGACCAGCTTGGTGTCAAGGGCGCGTTCACCTCCGCCGGTTTCGATTCCAGCTCCGACTGGCGTTTCAAGACCCATTTGGCTAACCTGCCGCTTTACTATGAGTTCAAGGATGACAACGTCACCAAGCAGCCGGAGACCATCAAGGGCACCTATCTGCCGGAATATAAGAACATCTTCGATTTGTATCTGAAGGACTCCACCACCGAGCCGACCCAGCTGAGCTCCAAGACCGGTGATGATTCTACCTCCGAGTTCTCCCTCGGCGAGGCTGCGTTCTATCAGAACGGCACTTGGGCATGGACCGATCTGCAGAAGGCTGGCATGAAGGCCGACTCCCTCGGCATGCTCCCGATTTACATCGGCGTCAAGGGCGAAGAGAAGCAGGGTCTGGCCACCGGTTCCGAGAACTACTGGTGCATTAACTCCAAGGCTTCCGACGCGGATAAGAAGGCCACCAAGGACTTCCTGAAGTGGGTCGTCACCAGCAAGACTGGCATCAAGTCTCTGTCCAGCGACATGGGCTTCACCACTCCGTTCAAGTCCTTCAGCGATGTCAAGTCCGACAATCCGCTGGTGCAGGCCGCTGTTGAAGATCAGAACTCCGGCAAGACTGCAGTCTCTTGGAACTTCACCATGATGCCGTCCGAAGAGTGGAAGAACAAGCTTGGTTCCGCCCTCCTTGAGTACGCTCAGGGCACCGGCGACTGGAACGCAGTCAAGAAGGCGTTCGTGGACGGTTGGAAGACCGAGTACGACGCTGTTCACTGATCACCGCTTGATCAAACCAATAACTGAATAGAACAACTGCGGCCGAGAGTTTTCCTTTCCTTCTCTCGGCCGCAGTTGGTTGTGACGACATACACGAAGGGCCGTCATCGTAATTACTTGCGATGACGGCCCTTCGTGTATGTCGCTACGTTCGCTGTATGTTGCCGGAAAATCAGCTATGCAGACGAGCGGTGGTCGAACGGACGATCAGCTGCGCGGGGAACGTCTTGAACGGTTCGTCGAGCGGCTGCTTCTCGATTAGCGTGAGTGTCATGCGGGCCGCTTCGTGGGCCATCTCGACAGGGGTCTGACGGATGGTGGTCAGGCCGAGGTCGCGCGCGTAGACGCTGTCGTCGTAACCGATGATGGAGATGTCGTTCGGCACGGTGAAACCGTTGCGTTCCAGCTGGAACAGCAGCGGCACCGCGATGCCATCCTCCTGGCAGGCGATGGCCGTCGGCATGTGGTCGAGGCTGAGCAGCTGCGTCACGACCTTGCTGATCCTGTTCCTGCCAGCGTCGGTGACAAGCACGCGCGGTTCGACGCCGTTGGCCTGGCAGCATGCCATGAACGATTCGTAACGGCCCTGCACGCTGAAGTGCAGCGTCACTTCGCGGTCGGAACGGATGTAGACGATGTCGCGGTGGCCAAGCATCATCAGATGGCGTGCGGCGAGTTCCGAACCCTGCTTGTCGTCGATGCGGACGGCGGCGTTGAAGCCGCGCTCTTCCGGCAAGCTCGAATTGATGCCGATGATTGGCACATCGACTGACCTGAGTTGCCTGATTTCGTTGCTGGCGATGTCGAAGGAAATGACGATCACGGCGTCGACGTTGCGGCGCACCGGCAGCATGTTGAAGAACTCGCTGCGTTCCTCGGTGCTGGACATCTGGTAGATGGAGATGTCGTAGCCCTCATCGTGGAAGACCTCGTTCAGACCTTCGATGATGGAGGAGCTGAACCATAGGTTGAGCCGGCCTGAGACGAGTACCGCGATACGCAGCGCACGGCCGGTTTTCAAGGCCGCGGCAGAACGCGAGATGGAGAAATTCAGCTCGTCCGCGGCCTTCATCACCTTGTCTCTGGTGGCTTTCGACACCAGGTCAGGGCGCGTGAAGGAACGAGAGACGGTGGAAATGGACACGTGCGCGAGTTGCGCAACATCCTGAATGCTACTGCTTTTCATCGAGTCCCCTGTACAGTGATTGCTTGAATAATGTAATGCTACCTCCCCTCACCATTAAGACCGTGTTCTTGTCCAATTTGCAACTTATTCATTACAAACGTTTTCATAAAGTGGTGGTAGTTGGGCATTGCGTGGAATATAAGCGTTCTCTAGAGATGGTTTTTGGTGACAACGTTTCATATTTTGCCGTGCGTGACATACGAAAATGACAACGTTTGACATTTGCAGTCATGCCGTTTATCATGACTGATGTAAGCACTGGAGAAACAGGAAACAATGCTGTGGATGGTTCCTCTGGGGAATGGAATTCCCGCCCGCGTTGACGCGGTACGCGGAATGGAGAAGGAAAGAAAGCAGGCAGGCTATGATCAGCATGGCTGGCAAGGCGATACGAAAGTGGTGGGCGCTCTTCGCGCTGCCAACGTTCGCCGCGTTCATCATCGGGTTTGTGATCCCGTTCATCATGGGTGTGTATCTGAGCTTCTGCAAGTTCACCACCGTCACCGACGCCGAATTCGTCGGTCTGAAAAACTACAAGAGGGCTTTTGCCGATAAGGAGTTCCTGCACGCGCTGGGCTTCTCGACGGCACTGACCATCATCACGACGATCGTGATCAACGTAGTCGCGTTCGCCATCGCATATATGCTTACCAAGGCCATCAAGGGCTCCAACATCTTCCGTTCGGTGTTCTTCATGCCGAACCTCATCGGTGGCATTATCCTGGGCTACATCTGGATGCTGCTGCTCAACGGCATTCTCGCTCACTGGGGCCGCGCGTTGACGTATAGCGCAACCTACGGCTTCTGGGGCTTGGTCATCTTGGTGTGCTGGCAGCAGATCGGCTATATGATGATTATCTACATCGCAGGCATGCAGTCGCTGCCGACCGACGTGCTCGAAGCGGCTTCCGTGGACGGCGCAAACGGCACCCAGACCATGTTCAAGATCATCATTCCGCTGATGATGCCGTCGATCACCGTATGCTCGTTCCTGTGCGTCACCAACGGCTTCAAGCTGTACGATCAGAACCTTGCATTGACCAACGGCGCTCCGTCGAACATGTCTGAAGGTCTGGCAATGAACATTACCCGCACGTTCTATGGCCGTATGGGCTGGGAAGGCGTCGGCCAAGCGAAGGCAGTGCTGTTCTTCATTCTGGTGGCCATCGTGGCGCTCATCCAGAACAAGCTCACCACGAGCAAGGAGGTGGAGGCATGAACTCCGGAGAAAAAGTCAAGCACGGCGCACTGTGGTCCGTACTGTTCGCGGTGGTTTCGCTGGCGTGGATCTTCCCGATCGTGCTGGTGATCATCAACTCTTTCAAGCAGAAGGCGTATATTTCTCGTAACGCGTTCTCCCTGCCGACCGGTAAGGCGTTCGTTGGACTTGAAAACTATACGCGTGGCCTCGAGACCACGAACTTCTTTGCCAGTTTCGGCTGGACCCTGCTGATCACTGTCGGTTCCGTGGCGCTGATTCTGGTGTGCACTTCGATGTGCGCATGGTGGATCGTCCGCGTGAACAACTGGGCTGCAAAGCTGCTGTACACGTTGTTCCTGTTCAACATGATCGTGCCGTTCCAGATGGTCATGTTCACCCTCTCCAAGCTGGCCGATATGCTCAAGCTCAACACCCCGTGGGGTCTGTGCTTCGTGTATCTGGGCTTCGGCGCTGGTCTGGCCGTGTTCATCTTCACCGGTGTGGTTAAGGGCATTCCGGAATCGCTGGAAGAATCCGCCATGATCGATGGTGCTTCCGTGCCGCGTATCTTCTTCCAGATCGTGGTGCCGATCATGAAGCCGTCCATTGTGTCCGTGGCCATTCTGCAGGCCATGTGGATCTGGAACGACTACCTGCTGCCGTACCTGACGCTCGATTTGAGCAAGTACAAGACCATTTCCGTGGCGGTGCAGTATCTGAAGGGCGGTTATGGTTCCGTGGATATGGGCGCCATGATGGCATGCCTGGTCATGGCCATCATCCCGATCATCATCTTCTACCTGATCTGCCAGAAGTACATCGTCAAGGGTGTTATGGCTGGAGCCGTTAAGGGCTGATCTTCGATCAGCCCTTAGGGAACAGCGCAGTGCGCTGTTCCCAGGCTCCAGCCCGAGCGGCTATGCCGCGAGGGTAACGTTGAGCCCGCGCGTAGCGCGGTCCTTAATTGCAGGGCCGAAGGCGGCGCGGTGAAGGGCTGATTTTCACCCAGAAAAATTTAAGGGACTGATGCGAATCAGTCCCTTTTTTCGTGCCTAATTACTTGCTGATGTACTTGCGGAAGACATGCTCGAGAATCGGCGAATGCAGCATCAGCATGGTGCCGTAGCCGAGCACGAGCAGCAGGAACAGGCCCTGCGGCATGTAGAACCAGCTGGCCACGAGCAGCGCGACGTACACCGCGTCAATCGCAATCAATGCCAACGTATGCCCGATGTTGCTCACGCCGAACACAAAAGCGTTGCCGAGCGTGCGCCAAAACGAGTTTTCGAAACGTGCCTGCAATGCCCAAACCCATTCAAAACCGATCAGCCATACGATCGTCAGCGCGAATTTCGGAATCAGCAGCGGCGTGATCTGCAGCACGATCCACGAGTAGACGCACAGCGCGCCGGTCGTGCCGAAAATCAGCCAGTAGCCGGTTGATTTCGCGAAATTCGAGCGGAAGGCGGCGAAATAGTTGCGCGTCGCCGTGCCTTCGCCGGACAGCGTGCGGCGGGTGGCGTCGTGGCCGGCGGTCAGCGCCGCGCCGATCGTAATGATCGGAATACTGGTGATGAGCATCAGAATGTTGATCCAGATCGCGTCGACGGCGTCGCTCAGGCCGCGCATAAAGCCGGAATCGGGGGAGAGGAACTTCATAATCGCCTTTCGTATGGCATCCGTATAGCAACGTATGCAAGTCGAATCTTCTTGCGATTCTACTCGACGCACGTCATCTTGCGATTGGCCGGTTTGCGCCGTGCGGTCGATCGTGTGGTCGGTCGGTTTGTGCGGCGCGTTCGGCTGTACGAACGGCGATGCGGCTGACCGGTTTGTGTGGCGCGGTCGGTCGTGCGGTCGGCGACACGATCTGCTGGTTTGCGCAGCGCGAACGACGGCACGAACGATCGCACCGCCGGCCGGTCTGCGCAAACGGAAACGCGATTGCCCGCGCGCCCCCGCAGCGGACGCCCTGCAATGCTATCGTTGTCAGCGGTACAACGGTTGCAGGCACAGACGAAAGGGGCATAATGACCGCGAATAACATGCGTGACGATTGGTGGAAGCAAGCCGTCGTCTACCAGATCTACCCGCGCAGCTTCAAAGACGTGAACGGCGACGGGTTGGGAGACATCGCCGGTGTCACCGAGAAAATGGATTACCTGAAGAATCTCGGCATCGACGCGATCTGGCTGAGCCCGTTCTACCCGTCCGACCTGGCCGACGGCGGCTACGACGTGATCGACTACCGCAACGTGGACCCGCGCCTCGGCACCATGGCCGATTTCGACGCGATGGCCGCAGCCGCGCATGAAGCCGGCATCAAGGTGATCGTCGACATCGTGCCGAACCACACGTCCAACAAGCACAAGATGTTCATCGAGGCGCTCGCCGCCGGCCGAGGTTCGGCCGCACGCGACCGCTACATCTTCCGCGAAGGCCGCGGCGAGCACGGCGAGCTGCCGCCGAACGACTGGCAGTCGCTGTTCGGCGGCCCGGCGTGGCAGCAGGTCGATGACGGACAGTGGTACCTGCACATGTTCGCCAAGGAGCAGCCGGATCTGAATTGGAAGAATCCGGACGTGCACGAGGAATTCAAGAAAACGTTGAGATTCTGGTCCGACCACGGCACCGACGGCTTCCGCATCGACGTGGCGCACGGCTTGGCCAAGGACCTCGATTCCGTGCCGCTGGCCGACATGGATCCGGCCGCGGTGCAGCATGTGCTGCCGGCGGACGGCGCGTTCAGCCCGCTGTGGGACCGTCCGGAAGTGCACGACATCTACCGCGAATGGCGTCAGGTGTTCAACGAGTACAATCCGCCGCGTTTCGCCGTCGGCGAGGCGTGGGTGAAGGCCGAATCGCAGCATCTGTACGCGTCCACCGACGAGCTCGGCCAGGTGTTCAATTTCGAGTTCGCCGAAGCCAACTGGTTCGCCGACGAGTTCCGTACGGCCATTGCTGACGGCTTGCGCGCCGCCGAGGAAACGCACGGTTCCACCACGACGTGGGTTATGAACAACCACGATGTGCCGCGCAGTCCGTCGCGTTTCGGTCTGCCGCAGGTGAAGGACGCTCCGTACCACCAGCTGGCGCACGATTGGCTGTTGCGTGACGGAGAGACCTACCGCGAGAATCGTGAGCTCGGCACCCGTCGCGCCCGCGCAGCCGCGCTGATGGAACTGGGCCTGCCGGGTTCCGCCTACGTGTATCAGGGCGAGGAACTGGGCCTGTTCGAAGTGGCGAACATTCCGTGGGATCGTCTTGAGGATCCGACGCCGTTCAACACCCGTCGCAACTTCACCGACAAGGGTCGTGACGGCTGCCGTGCACCGATGCCGTGGAAGGCTGCCGATTGCGGCGAACCGGCTTCGTGGAGCCCGGACTTCATCACCGGCGGCACGTTCGGTTTCGGCCCGGAGCAGGGCGATTCCGCCGACGCGCACTTGCCGCAGCCGGCCTGGTTCAAGGATTTCGCGGCCGACGTCGAGGCCGATGACAACGGTTCCATGCTGCACTTGTACCGCAAGCTGTTGCAGTTGCGACAGACGGTGCTGACGGCAACCGGAGACACGTCCGCCGACCTGCTGGACATGGGCGATACGGTGGTCGCCTACTCGCGTCCGGCCACGGAAGGCCGTCGATTCCTGTCCGTCACCAATTTCGGCGACGAGCCGATCGCCCTGCCGGACGATGCGGTCGCCATCGCCAATTCCGTGCCGTTGACGGACGATGGCAAGCTGGATAGCGACGCCTCAGTCTGGCTGCTGCTGGGCTGATCGACCGCTGAACCTGGCCGCTCCCAAATCGCCTTGCATATATGAAAAATTCCGGCCCTCCACAAGGAGGACCGGAATTTTGGTTTGTAAGGAAAGGGGAATGGTAAGTCTAAACGCTACTTCTCGCCGTTCATGATGGCGGCAAGCGATTGCACGCGCGGCAGATCGAACACCTCATCGGTGTGCACCACCTTGAGGTCCGGGCCTGCCAGCGGCACACGCCAGTTGGAGTATTCACTGGACGTGCCCGGCTGGTTCTGCGTGCGCGTCTCGCCCACGCCATCCACCAGCGCGGCCTGCAGCAGCACGGACGGCGACTTGAGCAGCATCTTGTGCATCGCCTCGACGATTTCCTGGATGTGGCCTTCCACATCGCCCGCCACTTCCGGCGTGATCAGGCCGGACTCCACGAGACGGTCCATCATCGCGTCGCGTTCGGCGGTGGCGGAAGCCTGGAACTCCTCGACCGGGCCGGACAGCAGGTGCAGCTGTTCGCGCAGCTTGACGTGCTCGAACTGCAGGTAGCCGGCGGTCGGCGGCAGGTCGTGCGTGGTGACGGAAGCCAGCGCGTACTTGCGGTACGTGGACGGATCGGCGTACGGGTCGCCGGCGTTGGGGGAGTCGTCCACGCGGGCGAACCATTCCACCATGCAGCCCAGCAGGCCGTGCTCGCCGAGTACCGTGCGTACGTAATCAGGCACGGTGCCCAGATCCTCGCCGACCACCAAACCGTTCACGCGGGACGCTTCAATGGTCAGGATCGCGATCATCGCCTCATAGTCGTACGTAACGTACGCGCCACCGCGCGCGCCTTCGCCCTGCGGAATCCACCACAGACGGAATAGGCCGAGTACATGGTCGATGCGCACCGCGCCCGCGTGCGAGAACATGTTGTGCACCATCTCGCGGTACACGCCATAACCAGTTTTGGCCAGATAATTCGGATTGAACGGCGGCTGGCCCCAATCCTGACCCTGCTGGTTGTAGAAGTCCGGTGGGCAGCCCACGGTTACGCTGCCTACTGCGAAACGTTCCGGATTCCACCACACGTCCGCGCCGAGCGAGTGCACGCCCACGGCCATATCCTGCATGAGGCCGAGTGCCATACCGCTGTCACGGGCGGCGTTCTGCGCGGCTGTCACCTGCTCGTCGGCGATCCACTGCAGCCAGCATTCGAAATCGACCATATCGGCGTGCTCGCGCATGAGCTCCACCACTTCAGGCGAATCGCGGTTCGTGTCCTTGAACCACGTGCCTTCCCACGGCGCGCCCCACACCTGGAACGCCACCGACCATGCGGCGAACGCGCGCAGATCCGGACCCGCGGCCTCCTTGAACGCGTCGAACGCGGCCTGACGCTCGACGGAACGCGGCACGTTGTACACAAGCTGCAGCGCCTGGCGCTTGTGCAACCAAGCGGAATTGATGTCGAGCGGCTCGATACTGTCGTTGGCTGGCGAGACTTCCGCGTGCAGACGCGCCACTTCGGCCTGGTCCGCCTCGTTGAGTTCCGCATATTCAGCGATATCCTGCGGACGGATGTACGTCACATTGAGAAAACGACGCGATTCGGGAAGATACGGCGACGGCTCCAGCGGCGGCACCGGCGCAGTGGCGTGAATCGGGTTGATAAGCATGAAATCGGCATGCGATTTCGTTGCCGCGTCGGACAGCAGCAGCTTCAGATCGCCATAGTCGCCCACGCCCCAGGATTCAGCGGAACGGATGGAATACATCTGTGCCATCCAGCCCCAACGTTGCTTTTCCGCTACTGCTGGCGGCAGTTCGATGCGTGCCGGTGCGCAGATCAGCGCGGCTTCGGCGTGCAGCGGGCCGGCATCGACGGCCAGCGTGTGGTAGCCGGCGGGAATATCGTCCGGCAGCGTCAGTTGCAGCGAGCCGTCATCTGCGTTCGAGCCCGTCAGATACGCGGTCAGATCGCCCGCATATTCCGTGCCGTCTTCCAACGTCAGCTTCAGCGCCACGTCGTTTCCTTTCGCGCGGATTGGCGTGACGGCTTCCTTGCCGATGAACTTCACGACGGTCGGCTCAACAAGTGTGTCTGCGATGCGCTGCTGGGTCGCCGCATAGGAGGCGGTGATCGCTTCGTCGCTGGATGCGTCCACGCCGAGTGCGGCCAATACGGAGACGAGCACTTCGTCGCGGATTTCCACATAGGTGCCGAGCTGGTCGATATACGACGTGGAAATGCCATTGAGCTTGGCGAGCTGGATAAGAGGCCGTGCGATGCGCTCTGCGCTTTCGGTCTGCTGGGTCTGTGTCATGGGTCCCTTCTTTCCGCGCCGTTTGTGACGGCTGACATGCTACATTGCTTGCGATTGTCGCAGCTTCGATGCTGGTGGCATTCGCACCAAAGATAACTATATCACGGTATGATATCGTTTTCAAAGCGTGTTTTGCGGTAAGAGAGTGTTGCTATATTGCGATTTTGCTCTAATTTCAGGAATATAGATAACCGGAATTGTTTTTCCATATTGACTATCGTTTGCAATACGAAGGCGCAGCGCTCCGCATTGCAAACGATTATTCCAACGGGGCATTGCTCGTCTGCTACTCGGCTTCGAGAATTGCAAAGCTTTGCAGACCTAGACGCAGCGAAGTGCCGCTAATTTCGTTTTCGCCGATGCTGAAAATCGTCCGATAACTACCATCTGGTAGCTGCAAAGCTTTGCAATCGCGGCTTGGATTGACGGCTATGATCAGCTTCTGCAGGTGGGTGGAACGCTCGAAAACGAACACTCTATCGCGTTCGATTGCATGGAACGTAGCCCCCGACCGCAAGGCGTCGCATTCCCCCTTGACGTGGAGTATGGAGCGCACCGTATGCCACAGTGATTCGGCGTCGGCCTGCTGTGCGGCGACGGTCGGGGCGTCGGCGGACGGGTCGGCGGGCAGGTAGCTGCCACCGGTCACATCGCCAGCCCGAGTGTCCGATTCTGCAGAATCGGACACGTGAAGTGCTCCGGATGCGTCGTTCGCACCCCACTGCATCGGTGTGCGCGAACCGGTGCGCACGTAGCCGCCTTCTTTGCCGGGCAGTGCGCGGTATCGCATGCCGATTTCGTCGCCGTAATACAGGAACGGCACGCCCGGCATCGCGAACAGCGTGCAGTATGCCAGGGCGATTTCGCGCTGCGACAGTCGCGGCGCCACGCGTGCGGTGTCGTGGTTGCAGGTGATGAAATTAAAATTTCCGTCGGCCGTTTCCGCTTCGCGCAGACGCGGCTCGTACTCGTCCAGGAATTCGCTGATCGGCGTGCCGGAATCGGCGTTGAAATAGCTCTTGTCGCCCTTGCGGCTCAACGGGTCGTCCACGTTGCGCAACAGCATGTTGTAGCCGTTGGGAACGCCGTCCCAACGCCAATCGAGATAGAAATCCATGTCGAAGCCGGCGGCCATCGACTCCTCTGGCCATCCCCATTCCGAAACGAACGCGGCTTCGGGGAAGGCCGGGCGGATCCGGGCGAACATGTACTGCCAGGTGCGGATGGTGTAAGGCTTGCCCTCATCGTCCTTTTTGACGAGGCTGTCGGCCATATCCACGCGGAAGCCGTCTGCGCCACGGGAAAGCCAGAACCGCATGACGTCCACCATCGCGTCGCAAGTGGCCTTCGCGTCCGGACCAAGGGCTGGCTTCTGCCAGCTACGTTCGGGGTGCGCGAAACCGTAGTTGAGCGCCGGCTGGCATTTGAAGAAGTTCAAGATGTAGGTACCGTTGCGGGGCGATTCGCCGCCGATGAATGGCAGTCCGTCGCCACCGGAGATCCATGAGTCTGTCCAGATGTAGCGGTCGGAATAATTGTTTCGTTCGACCTTGCAACTGCGGTGGAACCACTCGTGTTCCTCGCTGGTGTGGCCTGGCACGAGATCGAGGATCACGTGCATGTCGCGCCGGTGGGCGGCGTCGAACAACGCAATGAGATCGTCGTTGGTGCCGTAGCGTGATGCCACCTTTTTGTAGTCGCGCACGTCGTAGCCGGCGTCTTTGAATGGCGAGTCGAAACAAGGATTGAGCCAGATCGCGTTGCATCCGAGATCCTTGATGTAGTCCAGTTTTAAAGTGATTCCGGGGATGTCTCCGATGCCGTCGCCATTGGAGTCGACGAAGGACTGTGGATAGATTTCATAAAAAATTGCGTCGGCAAGCCATTTGGGGTGGGGGTGTTTCGCGGGGGGAAGCATGAGGGTGTGTCTCCTTGATATTTCGCGGTTTGCGGTGTTTCTTTGAAACAATCATAACGCTGAATTGCAAACGTTGGCAGAAACGTGCTACACTAACAATCACTGATACATTTTTGGTGGCCCCAGTGTTGTTGGTAATCATCCAAGAACGATGATGTGAACGTATGCAGGGTTTTGGTCCGTACCATTTAACCGGAGATGTTGAGGAACACAAGGTTATGTGAGGAAAGGAAGATCAATGAAGATCGATTGGAAGAAGGCAATCGGACTTACTGCTGCCGTTTCTATGCTGGTTCCGCTCGCTGCGTGCGGTGGCTCCTCCGACGGTGGCGATAAGAACGCTTCCGGCTCCACCGAGGCCGTCACGCTGAGCGTGTGGGCCCCGCAGGAAGACCAGGCCAAGGACACCAACTGGCTGGGCAAGGTCGAAGAGAACTTCGCCAAGGCGCATCCGGAATACAATATCACGTGGAAGAATGACGTGGTCTCCGAAGGCGATGCTTCCAAGCAGGTCAGCACTGATCCGTCCGCGGCGGCCGATGTCTATATGTTCGCTTCCGATCAGTTGGGTGTTCTAATGGACGCCAAGGCCATTGGCCAGCTGGGCACCGACGCTGAGAAGCAGGTGAAGGAACAGAACGGCGACCTCGAAGTCAACTCCGTCACCGGCACCGATGGCAAGCTCTATGGCGTGCCGTACACCGACAACACGTGGTTCATGTACTACAACAAGTCCAAGATCACCGAGGATGAGGCCAAGGACTTCGATACCATCCTTTCCAAGGCCAAGGTCGCGTTCTCCCTGCAGAATTCTTGGTACATCAACGGCTTCTATGATGGCCTGAGCCTGTTCGGCGAGAAGGGCAATGATGCTGACGCAGGCATGGTCTTCCCGAAGGACGGCGCCGATATCACCTCTTATCTGGTTGATGTGGTCGCCAACCCGAACTTCTCCAACGACGATGGCGCTTCCGGCCTCGCAGCCATCAAGGATGGCTCCGCCGACGTGCTGTTCTCCGGTACCTGGTCCGCTAAGGACGTGAAGGAGGCCCTGGGTGACAACTACGCCGCCACCTCTCTGCCGACCTTCACCGTGAACGGCCAGAAGAAGCAGATGAAGTCCTTCGCCGCCACCAAGGCCGCTGCTTACAACCCGAACGCCAAGAACCCGAAGGCCGCCGCTCAGTTCGCGGCTTACCTCGGCTCCACCGAAGCTCAGAAGCTGCACTACGAGATGCGCGCCATCCCGCCGACCGACAAGTCCCTGTCCGACCTGACCACCGACGACATCGCAGCCAAGGCCCAGGCCGACACCATGGCCAACACCGCCCTCCTGCAGTCCGGTCTGTCCGGCATGAACGATTGGTGGACTCCGGCCGAAACCTTCGGCAAGGCCCTGGTCAACAAGGAAATCACCAAGGACAACGCTGCCGCCAAGTACCAGGATTGGGTCAAGCAGGCCGGTGGCAAGATCGCTGAGTGAAATCAGTAATCCTAAAAATCCAATAACTGAAGAATGCAGGTGGTTGGCACTGCCAAATCCCCCCAGCCATCCTGCAGCTTTGAGAGACGCTTCGAGTCGCGGTGTCTCTCTCCACTTTGCATAGTGGCTCACTCCTCCTCCGAGCTTTGCATTCCCGGGCAAGGTTTTTAAATTCTCCTTCCCCTTGTCCGGGAGCAAAGCTTTTTTTATCTTTCAATATCCATATGAGAGGGCAGTCGAAATGACAGCAACAACTCTTTCCCCACGGGAGATGAAGCGCCTTCGGAAGCAGGGTGCTGATTATGTTTCTCCGTCGCCTTACACGGTAAGGGCGGCGTTCCGGCGTGGTGACCTGTTCACTAAGCTTTCCGCAGTGGTGTTTGGTCTTGGCGATATCGTGCGCAAGCAGTATGTCAAGGGCATTGCCATGCTGGCGCTGGAAATCGCATACTTCGTGTTCATGGCAATCAATGGTGTGGACTATCTTTCCAAGTTGCCGACCTTGGGCACCAATGCAGGCGGCAAGAAGCTGGTCGACGGCTTCTGGGTCTACACCGAACCTGACCGTTCCGTGGTCATCCTGTTGTACGGTGTCGCCACTCTGGTTATCACCGCTGCCTTCATCGGCCTGTGGGTCATGTCCGTGCGCTCTGCATACAAGTCCCAGGTGCTGCTCGAGGAGAACGGCAAGGCTCCGAGCTTCATGGACGATGTCCGCGAGCTGCTCGATGCCAAGGCGCACGTTCTGCTGATGTTCCTGCCCACGCTGGGCATCGTCGTGTTCACCGTGCTGCCGTTGATCTTCATGATTTCAATGGCATTCACCAGCTATGACCACAAGCACCTCGTGCTGTTCCACTGGGTCGGCTTTGAGAACTTCGCCAAGGTTTTCTCCAACAGCGGCGGCACCGTTAACGCCGCACTGTTCGGACGCGTGCTGGTGTGGACCTTGGTCTGGGCTTTCTTCGCCACTTTCCTGAACTTCTTCTTCGGCATGTTCGTGGCCATGATCATCAACCGCAAGACCACCCACTTCAAGGGTTTCTGGCGCGCATGCTTCTCCATGTCCATCGCCGTTCCGCAGTTCGTGTCTCTGTTGGTCATGCACACCATGCTCCAGCCGCAGGGTGCGGTGAACCGCATGCTGCAGACGTGGGGTTGGATTGACGGCCCGTTGCCGTTCTTCACCAACGCCACTTGGGCCCGCGTCACCGTGATCATCATCAACCTGTGGGTCGGTATCCCGTACACCATCATGCAGATCACCGGTATTCTGCAGAACATTCCGGCCGATCAGTATGAGGCGGCGAAGATCGACGGTGCCAACTGGTGGCAGATCTTTACTAAGATCACCATGCCGTACATTATCTTCGTGCTCACCCCGTATCTGATTACCACCTTCACGGGCAATGTGAACAACTTCAACGTCATTTACCTGCTGTCCGGCGGCGATCCTACGCCATTGGGCGATTCCGCAGGCTCCACTGATTTGCTTATCACCTGGCTGTACAAGCTGACCGTGGACAAGCAGGATTACAATCTCGGTGCCGTGATCGGCATCATGACCTTCGTCGTGTTGGCCATCGTTTCGCTGATCACCTACCGCAATTCCGGCTCCTATAAGAATGAGGAGGCATTCCGATGAGCAACAAGCATTCCGCAACCAAAGTGGAAAGCCACGGCCTTCTGCACGACCAGAAGATCCGCCGTATCACCGGCGACGTGTTCGCCCACTTGTTCCTGGCCATTCTGGCCGTCATCTGGCTCGTCCCAATCGTATGGGTGTTCGCGGAGTCGTTCAATAAGAACACCGCCCCGTACACCAGCTCCTTCTTCCCGAAGGAGTGGACTCTGGACAACTATAGGGTGCTGTTCACCGACCGCAACGTGTTGGACTTCCCGAAGATGTTCGGCACCACGTTCATCATCGCCTGCTTCACCTGTGCGATTTCTCTGATCTTCGTGCTCTCTGTGGCATACTGCATGAGCCGTATGCGTTTCCGTGTGCGCAAGACTTTCATGAACGTTGTGCTGATTCTTGGCATGTTCCCGGGTATCATGGCCGTCACCGCCATCTACTTCATCTTGAAGGCCTTGGGCCTGTCAAGCGGCACCATGACTACCGTGGCGTTGATTCTCGTGTACTCCGCCGGTTCCGGCGCTGGCTTCTACGTGATGAAGGGCTATATGGACACCATTCCGACCTCGCTGGACGAAGCCGCCCTGCTCGACGGTTGCACCCGTTTCCAGGTGTTCCATAAGATCATCATCCCGATCTGCAAGCCCATGATCGTCTACCAGGCCATCATCGGCTTCCTGACCCCGTGGCTCGACTTTGTCATGGCCAAGGTGATCTGCCGTACGCAATCCAACTACACCGTGGCATTGGGCCTGTGGCTCATGCTGCAGAAGGAATATATCCAGAACTGGTTTGCCCGCTTCGCCGCGGCCGCGGTCGTGATCTCCGTTCCGATCGCCATCCTGTTCATTGTGATGCAGCGCTTCTATCAGGAGTCCATGTCGGGCTCCGTGAAGGGCTAAAGAAAGGCAAAGGATATGACGCTCGTAGACAGCTTCGCACAGCCGAACACGAGCGTCGCCGAACCGTTCCCGCTGTGTCTGGAACGGCCGCTGGGTGCCGTTGTTACTGAAACCGGCACCCAGTTCGCTCTCTGGGCTCCTTCCGCACAGAAGGTGACCCTGAGACTGTTCTCGCGTGGCTCCATGGGGGAAAGCGGCGACGCTCTGATTGGACAGTACACGATGCGTCCGGAATCCGATGGTTCCTGGACGTACGATTTCGCCGACAACATGCACGGCGTGTATTACGACTTTTTGATTGAACGCGATTGCGGTTCCGTGGACCGCGTCGCCGATCCGTGGGCGCGCGGGGCCGGTGTGAACGGCCGGCGCAGCATGGTCGTGGACTTCAGCCGCACCAATCCGGATGGTTGGTACCGCGACCATATGCCGGACGTGCCGCTTGCGCAGACGGTGGTCTGGGAAACCCATGTGGGCGATTTCAGCAATGATCCCGCCGGCGGTTTCCCCGAATCGCATCGGGGCAAGTATCTGGCGTTCACCGACGACGGTACGTCTCTGGACGGGCATCCCGACTTTCCCACGGGCATCGCATATCTCAAGAAACTTGGCGTCACCGCGGTGCAGCTCATGCCGATTTACGATTTCGGTTCCGTGGACGAAGAGACCTGCGATCGCTACAACTGGGGGTACGATCCGGTCAATTACAACGTGCCGGAAGGCTCGTATTCCACCAATCCGTTCGACGGGTCGGTGCGCATCCGCGAAGTGAAGCAGATGGTGCAGGCGCTGCACAACGCCGGCATCAAAGTGATCATGGACGTGGTCTACAACCACATGTTCTCGCCCGATAATTGGTTTGAGCGGTCGGTGCCGGACTATTTCCTGCGCCGTAAGCCCAACGGCGCGCTGGCCAACGGATCCGGCTGCGGCTGCGATATGGCCACCGAACGTAAGATGTTCCGCCGGTTCATCGTGGAATCCGTGACGTTCTGGGCGCGCGAATACCACATGGACGGCTTCCGTTTCGACCTGATGGGTCTGATTGACGTGGACACCATGAATGCCGTGCGTGCTGCTCTGGATGAGATTCCCGGCCGTGGACGCGACATTCTCATGTACGGCGAACCGTGGTCCGCGGGCGCCACCGCGCCGCTGCCCAGCGACACCGTGCTGGCTGACAAGTCAGGCCTGTCGAAGCTTGACAGTCGCATCGGCCACTTCTGCGACACCACGCGAGACACCATCAAGGGCCATGTGTTCTTCTCGGACCGCCCGGGTTATGTGAACGGTGGCATGCACGAGAACGTAGCGGCTGCGCGTGAGGCCGTGGACGCGTGGCGTCGCGGCAAACATTCGGAAGGAGTGGCAGGCCAGGTCATTCAATACGTGTCCGCGCACGACGACCTCACGCTGTGGGACAAGTTGTGCGCGAGCTTTGCGGCTGGTTCGTTGGGCAGCACCGTGGCCGAAGGCGTTAACGAAAATACCGTGGATGTGCCAAAAGTCATGTATGACGCCGATTTCTCGGCGGAAGGGCTGGCCGGTGTCGGTCCGCAGATTGCGGCCGCGCTGACCGACGTGATGGACGCCAACAAGCTGGCTGTGGGTATCACGCTTACCTCCGCTGGCATCCCGTTCATGCTGTCCGGCGAGGAGTTCGCACGTACCAAATTCGGCAGCTCTGATTCTTACGATTCCGCCAAAGAGCTTAACTGGCTCGATTGGAACCGTGCATGGCAGAAGCGCGATTTGATTGAGTATTACGCGAAGTTGATTGCATTGCGCAAGTCTGATCCACAGTGGTTCGACGGCAATCGCAATATCGTCGATACGGAAGGCGACGAACTCGTGTTCCGCGTCGGCGATTATCTGATGGCCGCCAATCCAGGCAGACACGTCGGCGTTATTGACGTGGCCGTAACGGGTTTGGAACCGATTGGCGGAATACGGAGATACTGGTGTGGTCTCGGCTCGTCCGTCAGTCCGGTGGAAGGCAATGTGAGCGCAGGTGATGGCGATTATTTGATTGTTCCACCGCATACGTTTGCAATCTGGCGGTTGCAGTAATACTCTCAGTAGGGAAGCTACAAAACGGCGACCGCAAAGCTGCGGTTGCCGTAACAGATACGGCAATGGGGCCGGAAAACCAGAAAGGATACGAGAAGTGGGAGCCGGAGCTCATAATCCACGATATGAGGTGGTATTTTTCGACCTCTACGGGACGTTGATCGACATTCGTACAGACGAACAGAGCGAAACCGCCTGGCAGGCGCTATATGACTGCGTTTGCGAACTGGGTGCCGACTACGAATCGGTCGACGAAATGCGCGAACGCTTCGAAAAACTTGAGGCCCGCGAAATGGTCCATCAAGCCGATCGTGCAATCGTCCGTAACGGATGGGATGAATTCGATATCCTGCCGGTCTACCGGTCGCTGCTGATGAACCGTAGTGAGGAGGCTGAAAAGAAACTGGCACTGCCGCAAGCCGCGCTGAAAGCCGCATGGGCGTTCCGGCAGGGCAGCACCAGCATGATCCGCCTGTATCCGGGCGCACTCGACATGATCGAAGCATTGCAGGAGGCCGGCGTCGTCGTGGCGCTGCTAAGCAACGCACAAGCCTGCTATACTCGCCCCGAACTGGAAATGACCGGCTTGGCGAACGTACTGGACGACGTGATTATCTCCAGCGAAGAGAAAATCCGCAAGCCTGCCCGCGACTTGTACATGTTGGCTCTCGACCGCGAGTTCGTAATCGCAAAAAACGCGCTCATGGTGGGCAACGATGAAGCAAACGATATTATCGGAGCCAATTCCGCCGGTCTCGACGCAGCATACTTCCGTACGGAAATTTCGCCGATGAGCGACCCGCCCAAGTCGGAGCATGCGGTATGTTCGTTTACCGGTGCCGACTACGACGGTCTGCTGAAATTCGTGCTGAACGCGTGAAACGCGCGTAGGTTGCGTCTTGGGCGTACTGGGCGTCTTGGGCGCACGAAAGGCCGTATGCGGAACTGAGGAGGACATATGGAAAGCTATGTCGAGCAGGGTGCTGGAGCTGATTCGATTGAACAGATCGGATTCGGCGGCGCTCGCCGTACCAAGAAGAAGCACCGCGGACTGACGGTGTTCCAGCTCAAGGTCATCGGCGCTGTGGCGTTGGCTCTGTCAGCTGGTAGCACCACCATTGTGCCGCTGTTTTTCGGTTCCGACGTCAATAATATGACGTCGCTGACGGCGATGGTCTTAAGCGAGGTCGTATCTTGGTTTGCTATTCCGATTTACGCGTGGCTGCTGGTGCAGGGTTTCCGTGAAACACATAGTCGCGTCGCGTACGGCCTGCAGCTGTTCATCCTCGCCGTGGTGTGTGAGGTGCCGTACGACCTCTGCACGTCGCATAAGGCTTTCGATTTTGGCTCGCAGAACCCTGTTTTCGGTCTGTTCATCGCGTTCGTTGTGCTTGCCGTGTTGGATTGGGTGGCGGCGCGCTACCAGAAGTCAATGAAGATTGTGCTGTCGGTCGGTCTGGTGTTGATCGGACTGTTGTGGGATCTGCTGCTGCGCGTCGGCCTGCGCCAGCATATGATGAGCGTCGGCTCGGTGACGCTTGGTTTCGTGCTGATTTTCACGTTGATGCGCCAGCATGAGAATTCGATGATGTTCACTGCCGGCCTGTTTGGCGCGGTGATGATGATTATGCCTGGCATTGGCGTTGCATTCGTGCATTATTACAACGGCGAGTTGGGTTATAAGCGGCAGTGGACGAAGTGGGCTTTTTACGCGGCTTATCCAGTTATTTTGATATTTTGTGCTATTGGTGCAACATTAGCGTGATTTTTGACAACGTTCGCAGTATAATAGTAGCAATATGGGAGAGCATTGCCGCTCGGGCAAGTGTTTCCAAGGCTGGGAACGTTTGTGATTATGATGCAGAAACCGCAAAGGGGTTGAGAGATGGATAGAGCAGGCATTCGCGAGGTGGCCAAGGCCGCGGGTGTGTCGATTTCCACGGTGTCGCGCGCGTTCACGCGTCCGGAACTGGTGTCCGAACGTACACGTCGCAAGGTGCTGGAAACTGCCGACAAGCTTGATTTCAACATCTCCCGTTCCGCCACGTCGCTGAAATCCGGCCAATCGTACCGTGTGGCGATGCTGATGAATGAAGAGATCACTAGCTGGTTCAATACGGAAGTGTTCGCTGGAATCGAATCCGTCATGCATAATGCCGGGTATGACGTATCGCTGTTCCAGCATGTCGACACCGCCGAAAATCGCAAGGAATTCTTCACGAATTTGCCCGTCCGCCGCAACGTGGACGCCGTATTCGTAACGTCGTTCGGCGTGGATCCGAAGGAAATCCAGCAGCTCAAACGCATCCACGTGCCGATCATCGGCATCAATACGCCGACGCAAAGCGGCTTCGACGCCACCATCTCCATCGACGATGAGGACGGCATGTTCACCGCCGCCCAGCATCTGATCAATCTGGGGCACAAGAATATCGTGTACGTGTGCTCCGATGCGGTCGATTCCATTAATTCCTCCATCGATGCGCGAGGACAGGGCTTCATCCGCGCCTGCAAGACGATGGGGGCCTCCCATGACTTCAAGTGGCGCGTCGTCTCTGTGCCGCGTGGCAAGACCTTCGCCGACTCGGCGTTGACCGCGCTGCTTGCGTTGGACGAGTTCCCGGACGCGATCTGCTGCCAGATGGATATGATGGCGATTCCGCTGGTGTTGCGTTTGGAACGTTACGGCCACCACACGCCTTCTGATTACTCGATTATCGGCTTCGACGATTCGCCGTACGCCGACACCGTGAACCTGACCACCATGCGACAGGATCCGTATGCGATGGGTCGCGCGGCCGCACAAAAGGCCATGAAGCTTATCGAAGGCAAGCCGCTTGAGAACGCGCATGAGATTGTGCGCGCCCAGCTCGTACTACGCGGCACCGATTCCGTGTACGGCACTGGCCGCTGAGAGCCGAGTCTCATTACCCTTCCGCAGCCCGTCAATGCCGACGGGCTGATTGTGATGGCCTGGGGTGGATTGATAAGGGATACCCCCACTGTAGTCACGGTGTGTGGCATACGTTTTCAGGAAAAAAATGAAACAATTTGCAGTGATGTGTTTCATGACACGCCAATCGGGGGCTGATGAATGATGAATTTCATTCAATGATCAGCATGTGTTTTTTGATTTTGCAATCGTTGACAAACCGTTGAATATCAGGCTTTAAAGCGTTGTCCCCGTGAGAGGGGACGAAAAAACGTATCGGGGGAGGGGGTGTGGGTTCTTTCTGTTTCATTTTGTTTTCATAACTGCAAAGGTTATCATAGTAAACCGTAGGTCAGAGAAAAAGGGAAAACAGAGGTTTCCGGCTGTGTTGCCGGAGATGGGAACAGCGCAGAAGCTATACGTAAAACAGAAGTGATAACGGCATTATGCAAAGGATATCAACCCTCGAGTTGAGGGACTCAGAAGGGTGAACACTTTGCGGATAGGGGACAAGATGAGGCAATGGCGTAATGGTGTCGGCAACGCACCACGACACTATGCAGGAACGCGATCGGCAACCGGTCGCGTGCTTTCGCGTACCCGCTCCCTGACCGCCGCCGCCATAGCGGTAGCCATGATGGCCACCGTAGCAGTAACTTCCCTCCTCCCCACCTACAATGCCAAAGCTGACGAAAGTCGCAATGACGGCGCAATCTGCACACCTACCACAGAACCGTTAGGCGATCAGACCTCCGGCAGCGGTAACGATGAAGGTATCGCTACTTTCGTTGGCGGTGACATGTATGTAGGTGGCAAGAAGTCGGGCATTACTTCTGCCAATAACAACAATGCGCCTGAGGGTTCTTACGCTGTTGAGGCCGAAGGCTTGACCGCTGTGAACGGAAAGCTTTTGCTTCATCCAATGAAGCAGGCTTGGAACATCTGGAATAAGGATGGCTCATTCAATCGTTCGCGTGGTTTTCGTTGGGGCATCGTCGGTTTTGGTTCGCAGTTCCGTCCGAAGGACGGTTCGACTGTGCTTTCGGTTGGCGGCAATAGCACCAATTCCGAGTTGAATTGGTTCGGTGGTGCTCAGGGCTGGACGGATGACGCTAATCAGGGATCCAGCTGGCTTGGAACCGGAGCGGGGAATGGCGCTACCGGCGAGACGAATGACCATAACTTTAACGCGAACATTGCTGGTAATCAGACCACAGTGCAAAGCCGCAACACTTGGAAGAACGGTGAACAGTATTCCGTGTACGACATGGGCGGCAACGGCAAAGTCAACTGGAATCAGAGCAACACCGTTATTTCCGGAGTGAAGAACCCCTCGACGGGTTCGGATTACACATATTCCGAATATAAGAATTATGTGACTACGCTGTCTGGCAAGCTCGCGAAGATTTCCTCCAGCAACACTGTTACGAAGGGCAATGAGGATAATTACACAGGCAAACGTTATTCATACAGCTACAACACTTACGCAAACAACGTTTACCGGTTCGATATTGAGAACAACTCCCGTCAGACGGAAATCACGCTGACCGGCGATGGCAAAGACGAGTTGCAGGTGTTCAATTTAGACGCATCAATGCTGAATAGCATTGGTGATGCCGGCGTGGTGTTCAACTTCAAGAACATCTCCGACAATGCTTCGGTCGCCATCAACATCAACGGTAATGGCAATGATGTGAAGTTCCGTAATGGCTGGCAGTTCAAGTGGAACGACGTTGATATCTCCGACGGCTACGTCATGATGAATTCGACGGGCACAAACCGCTACAACAATACGCATGGGCAGGAGTACGTCAAGCGCGCAAGCCAGCTGATGTGGAACTTCTATAACACCAATACCCTTACGATTCTTGGTGGTAAGGGGTCGGGGCACATCAACACCGGCTGGTACAAGGATCAGAAGCATGGCGACAAGGAAGACTGGTATGGCGTCAATGTAACTGATGATCCGTCTGCCGCATGGATGGGTTCCGTTATGGTAACGGGCAATGATTTTGGTGCCAAGGGCAATTTCCAGTCGCATGTCTCCACTAATGGTCGTGTGTGGACTACTGGCGATTTTGAAATGTACAACAAGGATGTCGTTACCACAAACAGCGGCAATTTCGTCAACGCCGAAGGCAAATATTCCACCTCTGCAGTGGATATGGATCAGGAACGTCATAACCTGTCTTGGTATGGGCAGATGACCACCTCCTGCGCCGCAATCAAGTGGGATAAGGTCGATGCCGAGGGCAAAGCCCTGAAAGGTACTTCGTGGACGGTGTACGGCACGAGGGATAATGCCATGAATGGCACGAACCCCATCACCACGGTTGCCGATGGCGGCTGGAATGATGCGGATGATGCGGATAACGGTAGCGTCACTTTGGACAGTCTCGCAAAGAAGGCCACATACTACCTGAAGGAAAGCGGTACCGGCAGCAGCCAGTATGCGTTGAACACGAACATCTATCGCATCGTCACGCACGACAGTACGGATACCGTTTCAACCATCGACAAGGTGTACAGCGCTACTGGCGCTGAAATCACCGATGACACCGCCAAGCAGCTGCACAATGGCGCCATTGTCAACGTGAGTGCCGGTACTTCCATCGCATGGTCGAAGGTTGACGCAGAAGACCAGAACACGTTGCTCGCGGGTTCCACTTGGGAATTGACCAAGAAGGGCGATCCCGACCAGTCGTGGACTATTACGGATGATGATTCCGACAGCGAAATCGCAAACATCGTGGTCAAGATCAATGAAACTGAAGTTAGTTCGTGGAGCTTCACGAATTCCACTCCGGTAAGCATTCTTTATGTTGCCGTGGATAAGGATGGCAAGGAGCTCGCCACGAAGGTGCAGTGGAAGTCCGAAAGCCCTGCCGTTGCAGGCATTGCCAGCGATGGCACGCAGTTGCAGCCGTATAGCAACGGCACTACGAACATCGTGTTCACGGCCGGCGACAAGACTGTGACGTTCCCGGTTATGGTAACCGGCGTAACCGTGGTGGGCTCGGTCAGCATTGACAAATACACCGAAGGTCAGGAAATCAGCTTGGAACAGGGCAAGACCATGACGCTGACGGCTACCGTGGCGCCTGAAGGCAACACGGTGAACTGGACTTCGAGCAATACGGATGAGGTTTCCGTAACTCCTACGACCGGCACCATTGTCAGGGTGACCGCCAATCGGGTGACCTCGGGCTATGTGACCATCACCGCCACCGAGCAGCATAGCCGGGAGAAGGCCACCCTGAAGATCAAGGTGACGGAGCCGATGGTTTCCGTGTACTTCAAGAAGTCGAACGTGCAGTGGAACGACTATTGGCTGAAATATAAGAAGAGCACGGACAGCAATAACTGGAGCGGCGATGTGCAAAGTTCCAGCGCGTGCGGTGACTATGTGCGTTTCCAGCTGCCGAAGAGTTCTGTTACAACAAATTACCAGTTCTATCTTGGCAATGCTAAAGGGTTCGATCTGCCCAATGACGATAAGTACACCGCCGCGGATCACGGTATGTTTACCTTTACGGGTAAGGATGTTCAGGTTGTGGAGGCGTGGAATGATTTCCAAAAAGAAACAGTCCCCTCCGGCTGCACGGTGACCAGCGCATACGTGGAGAATCGTTCCCATCGTTCCGCGGTGAAGAATGCAGTGTTCTACGATCAGCCGGTGGTGCGCGCTATTACCAACACGACTGCCAAGGCAGCTGACACGCGGCAGGATGAGGATCCGAAGGGCGGCCAGTTCAAGGTGTCCGATCTTACGAATGGCACCTACACGCTGAAGGAAATCAACGCCCCGAACGGTTTCGACGCCAGCAAGGCGAAGACCTACACCATCGTTATCAAGAATGGGCAGGTCACGAGCTCCGATCTTCCCGAAAAGGTCGAGAACCCGCGTCTTACCGGCAAGGCGACCTGGCAGAAGACCGACGATTCGAGTGAACTGAAGCTGCTGGCCGGTTCCGAATGGAAGCTGTACAAGACCAAGAACTTCTCGTGGGACGCCAACGGCAACGCCGAATACACGGAAGGTGATAGCGCCACGCCTATCGCAACCATCAAGGATTGCGTGAATAGCAGTGAGAAGACCTGCTCCGCGCAGACGGAATGGTATACGGATCGTGATGGCGACGCCGGTAAGTTCTCCATCGTTGGTCTTGAGTGGGGTGAATACCAGTTAATCGAGTCCAAGGCTCCTGACGGGTACAACATCGATACGACTCCGCACGTGTTCCGCATCGGGCCGGCCGAAGGCGCGAACGTGAAAGGCACGTGGTACACGTCTTCCGGTTTCAAGCCGGAGACTACCGCCGACTATCAGAAGTCTGCCGCATTCACCGTTGACGGTGGTTCCATTACCAACACCCCCGGCGTCGTTCTGCCTGGTACAGGCGGCGAGGGAGTAAACAAGATGTACGCTGCGGGATTCCTCGCAGTGGCGATTGCCGTGGCCGGTCTGGCCTTGAGCCTCAGGAGGCGGCAATGATGAACTCGTCTAGGGGAAGGGGGCTGGACCGTAGCGACCCAATGCCCACTAGGCAATAACTGAACACACATAACTGAAGATTCAAGATTTCAAACAAGAAAGAAAGGGAGAACAATGAATAAGGTTCTCAGAGGCCTCGTCGCTGTGGCAGCCACCGCGGCAATGGCCGTCGCCGGTTTCGCCGGCGCCTCCACCGCCATGGCGGCAGAGGGCGATGTTACTATCACCATTGGCTCGGAAACTACGCCTGCAAGCGTTGGTGATGTATACGCTGGCTATCGTCTGTTTGACGAAACCGAAGCTACTGTTGGTGAAAAGACCAACGTTGCTTACCAGAAGCGTACCAACTGGAATCATTATGATAAGGTTGCTGAAGCAATCAAGGACGTTGATTCCTCCGCTACCCTGACTGTGGACAGCAAAGTCGACGATTTCGTTGCGGCTATTGGCAAATTCGATAGTACTAAGACTAAGCGGTTTGCCGAAAACTTGTATAAGTCGCTGAAGGAAGACGGCGTTGCTGCCGATGCTAATTCCGCCGCAGTCGCTGCAGGTGCATTTTCCACTACGCTGTCCGGACCGCAGGGCTACTACTTGATTGTTCAGACTACCGCAGCTAATGACGCGGGCAAGACCATGTCCGCTGTGATCGTCAACACCGCCGGTCAGGCAGGCGTGACTGTTTCCCCCAAGAAGGATACTGTCACTGTCAGCAAGAAGGTTCAGGAGAACATGGATGGTGTCAACAATCCTGCTTCTGAAGATAACTGGGGCACCGCTGCTGATTACAACATTGGCGACTATGTCAAGTTCCAGCTGACCGGTTCTCTGCCGACCGACTACGCTGATTACACCAGCTATGAGTACACCTTCCACGATACCGCCGACCAGGGTCTGACTTTCGTCAATGACACGACCCACCCGGTTAAGGTTTACGCTGTCAATGACAACAACAAGGTCGAGCTGAAGCAAGATACTCTTACTGGTTATCAGGTCTTGACTTCAGACATTAATGGCGAGACTTTCAACGTGAAGTTTGCTGATTTGAAGAAGGCTCAGGCTGAGAAGACTGGGGACACTGTGAACATCACGTCGTCCACTCAGATTGTCGTCGAGTACTATGCTCAGTTGAACGAGAATGCTGTGCTCGGTTCCAACGGCAACCAGAATGAGGTGTATCTCCAGTTCTCCAACAACAAGTATGGCGAGGGCACTGGCAAGACCGAAGAGCACAAGGTCACTGTGTTCACCTTCAAGCTGGAAGTCACCAAGTATGGTAAGACTGACTCCGATAAGGAAGCCTTGAATGGCGCCGGCTTTACTCTGTACAAGGCCACCAAGGTGAATCCGGCTGACTCGGACTACGCTAAGGTCGGCGATGAGGTGCAGCATACTAATGGTAATGTTTTCGACTTCACCGGTCTCGATTCCGGCTATTACAAGATTGTGGAAACCACGACTCCTAAGGGCTACAACACCATCGACCCGATTACCTTCACTGTGACCGCTACCTATAATTCCGCTGATGAGCCGGGTACTCTGACTGACTTGACGGTAACTGATGTGAAGGTCGGCGGCGTTGCATCGGCTGAGCAGACGTTCACTGTTAACAGGGGAACCGGTGAGGCTGGCACTGCTCAGATCAAGACCGACGTGGTCGATATCCCAGGCAGCAAGCTCCCGTCCACCGGCGGCATGGGCACCGTGCTGCTGTACGTGGCTGGCATCGCCGTGTTCGTGCTTGCTG
>OGOP01000633.1_pt1 | contig 30467 bp, 18 predicted proteins | sample 1552591 | NCBI WGS metagenome assembly OGOP01 (sample SAMEA2580120, study PRJEB22360) | human gut metagenome | biome: human gut; feature: human-associated habitat; material: faeces | place: Denmark | collected 2008/2010 | reverse complement strand
ATACCAGATAAATTTTCGCTTGCTCTACATTAAGCTTGACTTTGATTATATTTTATGTTGAACTATCAGTGTTAATAACAATTTAGATGGGTACTTGGAGAAATGCAATGTAATATTGAAATCTTGAAAACACGATTTCCAAAAGGAGGTAATCGAATGTTTTAAAGGAAATATTATAATCTCTTTCTCTATCAATTTATTATTGACAGGTGCAAACAATTAGAAAGGAAAAAAAGCTTTATTTAGTCATCGTATACGCACTTAACCATGTAAACAGGAGAATATGCTTTATGATTAAAAGCATTTACGAGAAGGTAACCCGTGGCAACAACTATGATTTAGCTCAGGCTGGCGAACATACAAATAGTATTTTATACTCAGGTATCAAAGCCAACCAGATGCCTGAAACAGAACGGCAATACGTAGAGAAGAATAATGTGGGATGTTGTTTGCATTATAGCATGTATCTGATCTCGTTGCTTCATAAGGCAAGCATAAAATGCTATTTCACCATTACCCCAGAGGAAGATGGCGGAAATCATTGCAGTGTCTTGTACTTTAATGAAAAAGGAGAAAAGGTTATCGCTGATCCAGTAATGGATGTAAATTGTAACTTACAATTAATTAAAAACGGTATCTTACAGGAGGTGAGGTACTTTTTTTATTTTTAATTATCGTTTTTTTTTAAAATAGTATTTACAGCTAAACATAATTGTAATTTAATACTTAAATATTTTTTTATGGAGATGAATGGCAGTAAATAAAAAATACCATTTGAATGACATTTTTATAATTTGTTTTTATAGATTTCATTTTCAATTAAAGATTCTAAAGAAACATTTTTTTTTAGGAAATCATTTACTAGATTATCATTTGTGATTTGAATTGAATTTAATAAATTCAATTCAGCATTATTATTAGCAAAATGTTCTGTCTCTATAAAAAATTTCTTATCCATACTAAACCTCCTATATTTCTTCAAAATTTAATTTGTTCTTTGAATTTGAACTATGTAATACATATTCTGAAAATTCATTAATGTGTTTATTATAATTCATCATTTTAAATATAACACTCAAATCTTGATGATATCGTATATTATTGTCAATATTTATTCTATTTCTTATATGAAGTAAATAATTTTCAATAAGAGAAAATACATTTTTATTTTTTAATAAAAATTCATATTTCCCATTTGATAGGATATAATCATATTCCGCATTAAAGTCATTTATCATTTTCTCTGAATATCTTTTAGGATTGTTAATTGCAAAATAATATAGTTTATTATCTATAAAATTTCTCCATAAATTCACATAATTCATTACTTCAGAATTGCTTGGGCTAATGTGTTTTGCATATACATAATATTTTTTTTCTTCATCTATATATGTTTTTATTTTATCATTTAGATTTGTAATATTACAAACTTCAACATCGGAAAATATGTCAATTATATTAGAAAATTTTCCTTCATAATCTGGAGATCTACCATATTTGTCTTCTATATAGAAACCATTAGAAACAATTTTACCATTTAAAGAATATAAATTTATTATTCTTTCAAATTCTTTATACATCATAAGCTTAAACTCTTTAATTATAAACTTTTTTTTAGCTTCAGTCGATATAGTTGTACTTTTTAATTTCTTATAATCATTAGTCATATAATATTTTAGACTTTTAGTTTTAAAATCATATTTAGCATAAATAGAATGATAATTGCCTATTTTTTTAAATGTTCTTATATTTTGACATAAATTATATATGTATTTATCTAACATATTTAAACTATTCTCTTGCCCCACAACTTTTTCTATATAGTTTATTTTGTCAAATAAAAAACTTATTACAAAAACTTTTAAGAAACTTTCTGGATTAGTTTGTCTAAAAAAATTCTCCAATTTCCCTGTTATAAAAACTTTATCTATCATAATTTTAGCTCCTATTAATCATAATAATCATAACCATCATCCTGTTCGTACTCATCATCTGGCTCATAATATTGCCTTTCTTCATATTGTTCTAAAGTAGGGTTTCCATCCATCGATACATCATATACGAGTTTAGGATTATAATAACATAAATCTGGGTCAACCCATTCATGTAGAGTTGGATCTTCCCAAGGATACCTATCTTCAGTAGATAAGAAGTATGGAACTTTATCTTTTTGGCATAAATTAGCCATTTCACAAATAGAAGATAGTCCATCAAAATCGGCAAGTACTACAGAAAATTCTGCTTCATTGGCCATTTTAGCCGCAGTTTGAGGAGTAGGACACGCAATTTTACTTACTTTTCCTGTTTTATACTCTTCTAATGATTTTCTTGTTCCATAGTATTCATCTTCAATCATGTCTCTTTCATAAAATCCATTTCCACACGCAGCAATATAACATTCATAACCTTGTTTTTCTAACATACTAATAATTTCCGGCATAAGTTCGTGCATTATTTTATTAGAACCACAGCCATAAACACCAGATGTATCGATAAAAAACTGAACATATCTTGCATCTTTTAAATCATATTTATCTCCTAACAATCTATAATTTTGATGTTTTAGCATATGTTGTAACATTTGTTTTTTATCATAGGTGTCTGAACCATCTTGTTTATCAATACCAGCATGTTGTGCAGCAATTTTTTTTATAATTTCTAATATATATTTTTTTAAATATTTTTGACGATTTTGAGTTTTAAAATCGTCTTGTTTTTCCTTCTTTTTTTCAAATAGTTCTTCTACAGCTTTTTTCAAATCTTCAGGGGTTGTTTTAGGTCTATTTTTGCTAGGATTTTTTCCTGCTGCTGTTATAAAATAATCTTCTTGTTCTTCTGCATCTTTCTCTCGGCTTTTCTTATCTTCATTTTCAGTATCTTGTTTATCTCCTATTCCTTCTCCATTTCCATTATTCCCACCATCTTCATCTTTTTCAACTTCCTCTTCTTCTTCTTCCTTTCCATTGCCTTGACCTTGTTCACCAGTATTTTTAGTTTTTTCACTTTTATTTTCTTTATCAGGATTTTCGCCATCATCTACACTATTGGGAGAATCATTTATTTCTTTAGATGCTTCATCTCCTCCATGAGTATCTTCTGTTGTTTTTGAAGTAGCAGGAGCAACTTTTTGTGTTGGCTTAGCATATTCTGGAGATTCAATAGGATTATTTTCTTTTTTTTCATCAACTTTGTCATGCTGCTCTTTATTTTTTTTTGCCTGTTGTTCCAATTCTGCAAAAATTTTATTTATATCATATTGAAAAGCCATTAGTATTCCTCCTAATCATCATAATCTTTGTCATCATCACCATATTCTGAATCTGCTTTATATTCTTGCTCAATTTCATCTTTTTGTTGTCCTAAAAATGATTCTAAAGTGCTAGGAGAATCAGCATCCAAATAAACAAAAGTATTTCCTTTGTTCATAGCAATTCTAAACATTTTATCTCCATCTATTTTTATTCCAAATCTCGTTCCATCTTTTTTGTTTTTATTTCCAGCCCATACAATGTTATCTGATTGTACTTCTTCATCAGATAAAGAGTATTCAAACCAACCTCTATATTTATTATGATAATCATTAAGATCTATATATTCACTCACCATTTGTAATTGTTCTATAGTATCTATATCTATATAGAATTCTCCTTGTTCGTGATCATCTGAATATAATTTAAAACCACCTTTGTTACCATCTTCAAAGAGTTTCATCAATCCTTGTTGATTATTAGAATTTAAAGTAATACAACATCTTTCTAAATCAGGCAATTCAAATTCTAAATCATCATTTCCTATTTCAGCTATATGTTGTAAGTCAGCTAAAGACAGTACATCTAATTCATCTAAATTAATATATTGTGATAAAGCATCTTCATCGATTTCTGTACCTAAAACTTCTAAATCTTCAATATATTGTCTGGCTTGTCTTATAGAGAAATCTGGACATTTATCATAAATATAGCCTACATAATGATTTTCCGGTAAACCTAATATCTCTAAAAACAATTCCTTATTAGGTCTAGGAACTTCCACTTTTTTACTTCTATTTAAAAGAGCATCGTCAATTTCTCTTTTGTCATTTGAAGTAATAAATGTATATATTGGATATTGGCCTTTTTCATATGTATCTGTACCAGTTGTTAATCTTCCATTTTCTAAAAAGTCTAATAAGAAAGAATCTACTTCTGGCCTTGCTTTATCTAATTCATCTATAACAAGAACTACAGGACCTTTTTTTGATTGTTGGAGTGTTTGTAATAATATACCTGCTTTTATTGAACTATCTGCATCTTGTTTCATGACTCCTTCAATATTTACATCATATTGAAAATTTTCTGTTCCCATTCTTGGAAAACATTGTACGAATTTTTCATCAGCGCCAATCATTTGAGAAAATGTTTCAGCTAAGAATGTTTTACCTGCTCCAGATTTTCCTTGTAATAAAAGAGTAGGAATACTTTTCTTTTCTTTTTTTCCAGCTGCTTCAAATAATAAAATTATTTTGGCTAAATCTTCTGATGCAAAATAGCCTAATTTCTTTAATCTTTCCTGAGTTTCTTGTATTTTTTCTGACATATTTTTAACTCCTTTTTATATTATCTTAAGAAATATATTCTATATTTTTCGCATAAATTCCTTACGCTGTCATCATAACACAAGTATAAAAAAATGACAATAAATTATAAAAATAAATTGATTGAAAAAAAGCTAAAAATAATGTATAATATGTATGTTAAATTAATTTAGGAGGAAAATAATGTTAATTGCAAGTGGCGTAACAGTCAGATTTGGAAAAAGAACACTTTTTGAAGATGTAAATATAAAATTTAATAAAGGGTGTTGTTATGGAATTATAGGTGCAAATGGAGCAGGAAAATCAACTTTTTTAAAAGTACTTTCTGGAGAGTTAGAGCCTAGTAAAGGAGAAGTTACTAAGGAAAAGACTGAGAGAATTTCTGTATTAAAACAGAATCACTTTGCTTATGAAGATGAAACTGTAATGGATACTGTTATAATGGGTAACCAAGAGTTATATAATATAATGAAAGAAAAAAATGAAATATATGCTAAACCAGATTTTTCTGAAGAAGATGGGATGAAGGCTGCAAAATTAGAAGAAAAATTTGCAGAACTAGATGGTTGGAATGCTGAGTCTGATGCGGCTATTTTATTAAATGATGTTGGAATTGATGCAGAGAAACATTATAAATATATGAGAGAACTTGAAGCGAAGGAGAAGGTTAAGGTTCTTTTAGCACAAGCCTTGTTTGGTAATCCAGATATTTTATTATTAGACGAGCCAACGAACGACCTGGATTTGAAAACAATAAATTGGTTAGAGGAATTTTTAATTAATTTTGAAAATACCGTAATTGTTGTTTCACATGATAGATATTTTTTAAATAAAGTTTGTACAAATATTGCAGATGTTGATTACGGTAAGATAAAGGTGTTCCCTGGAAACTATGATTTCTGGTATGAGTCTAGTCAATTATTGCAAAAACAAATGAGAGAGCAAAATAAGAAGAAAGAAGAGAAAATAAAGGAATTACAAGCATTTATTGCAAGGTTTAGTGCTAATGCTTCTAAGTCTAAACAAGCTACTTCAAGAAAGAAATCATTGGAAAAAATTCAATTAGATGAGATTGTACCATCTAATAGAAAATATCCTTATATAGATTTTAAACCAGATAGAATGCCTGGAAATGAAATTTTACAAATTAAAAATATTTCTAAAACAGTCAATGGAGAAAAGATTTTAAATAATGTATCTTTCACTGTAAAGCCAAATGATAAGATTGCGATTGTGGCTGATAATGAAAATGCTAAGACTGTTCTTTTCCAAATAATTGCTGGTGAGATAGAGCCAGATGAAGGTAAAATTATATGGGGAACTACTATTACAAATAATTATTTTCCAAAAGATAATAATTATTTGTTCCAAAGTGATCTGTCTATAACCGATTGGCTTAGACAATATTCTAAAGATCCAGATGAAACTTATGTAAGAAGCTTTTTAGGAAGAATGTTATTTTCTGGAGAAGAGGCTTTAAAGGCTGTAAATGTATTGTCTGGAGGAGAGAAGGTTAGATGTGTTCTTGCTAAGATGATGCTTTCTGGAGCAAATTTCTTAATAATGGATGAGCCAACTAACCACTTGGATATGGAGAGCATTACAGCTTTGAATGATGGAATGGTTAAATTCCCTGGAAATATGATTTTTACATCTCATGACCATCAATTAATGCAAACTGTTGCAAATAGAATTATTGATATAAAAGAAAATGAAGTTATAGATAGAGAAGTATCTTATGATGAATATTTAGGAATAGAATAAAAATAAAAATGAACCTTATTGTGAGTAACAATTTTGGTTCATTTTATTATTGTTCGCTTTAATTTTAGAAAATATTGTGATATATTAAGGAAAACTTGATTAGGAAAGAGGTAGAATAATGGATAAAATATCAGAAATTATAGCAGATGAATTGGGTGTAAAAAAGAGCCAAGTTGATAGTACCATAAAATTGATTGATGATGGAAATACTATTCCATTTATTGCGAGATATAGAAAGGAAGCAACAGGAGGTCTTTCGGACGAGCAGTTAAGAAATCTTGGTGAAAGACTTACATATTTAAGAAATTTAGAAGAGAGAAAGCAAGAGGTTATAAAATCTATTGATTCACAAGGAAAACTTACTGATGAGATTGTGAAAAGTTTGGAACAAAGCAAGACTCTTGCTGATGTAGAAGATATTTATAGACCTTATAAGCAAAAGAAGAGAACCAGAGCTACTATTGCCAAGGAAAAGGGTTTGGAAGAACTTGCAAAAATAATATTAGGACAAGATTCAAGTGTAAATATTGATGAAGTAGCCAAGAGCTTTATTAATGAAGAAAAAGGCGTAAATGCTGAAGAAGACGCCAGGAGTGGAGCATTAGATATTATTGCAGAAGCCATTTCAGATGAGCCTAAATATAGAAAACAAATTAAACAAATTTGTTATAGAGAGGGAATTATAACAACAAAAGCAGTTAAACCAGAGGAAAAATCAAGTTATGAAATGTACTATGATTTTGCAGAAAAGGTTAACAGAATTCCAAGCCATAGAATATTAGCAATTAATAGAGGCGAAAAAGAAGAGTTTTTAAAAGTAAAAATAGAAAAGCCTACTGAAAAAATATTGGAATTAATTGAAAATGATATAATTAAGGATAGAAAGAGTCAATATGCAGATTTATTGACGGCTTGTGTTGAAGATAGTTTTTCAAGATTAATTGAGCCATCAATAGATAGAGAAATCAGGTCAGACTTAACGGAAAAAGCCGAAGAGCAGGCAATAAAGGTTTTTGGAAAAAATGCAAAACAATTATTGCTAACTAGCCCAATAAAGGGTAAAACAGTTATCGGATTCGACCCAGCGTATAGAACTGGTTGTAAGATTGCCGTAATTGATGAGACTGGTAAAGTACTTGATACTACAACAGTATACCCAACAGAACCACAGAATGATATTGAGGGAGCTAAAAAAGAATTAACAAAATTAATTGCAAAATATAATGTAGACATGTTTGCAATTGGAAATGGAACGGCTTCAAGGGAATCGGAGCAATTTGTATCTGATTTAATTGCTGAGATTAAAGAAAAATATAATAAAGAATTGGTTTACGTAATTGTATCGGAGGCAGGAGCTTCTGTATATTCTGCATCAAAACTTGCAACAGAAGAATATCCAGATATCAATGTTTCTCTAAGGGGAGCAATCTCAATTGCCCGTAGACTTCAAGACCCATTGGCAGAGCTTGTAAAGATAGACCCTAAGGCTATTGGTGTTGGACAGTACCAACATGATGTAAATCAAAAGAATTTAGAGCAGAGTTTAACTGGCGTTGTAGAAGATGCTGTAAATAGCGTAGGCGTAGACATAAACACGGCTACACCATCACTTTTAGCATATGTATCTGGAATTAACAATGGTATTGCTAAGAACATTGTGAAGTATAGGGAAGAGAATGGAAAATTAAAGGAGAGAAAAGAGCTTTTAAAAGTTCCAAAGCTTGGCAAAGTTGCATATGAACAATGCGCAGGATTTATAAGAGTTCCAGACGGAAAAAATCCATTAGAAATTACAGGTGTTCACCCAGAGAGTTACAGTGTTGCAGAGAATTTGTTAAGTAAGATTGATTATAAAGTAAATGATTTAACAAATAAAGAAAAATTTGTAGAAATTAAATCTAAACTTGCTGAATTAAATAATAGCAAAAATATTAAAGAATTGGCAAAAGAGTTAAATGTGGGAGAACCAACTTTGCAAGATATCATAAATGAGTTGATGAAACCAGGAAGAGACCCAAGAGAAGAGATGCCTAAGCCTATTTTAAGGGCAGACGTACTTAAGTTTGAAGATTTAAGAGATGGCATGATTTTAACTGGAACCGTAAGGAATGTAACTGATTTTGGAGCTTTTGTAGATGTTGGGGTAAAGCACGATGGATTAGTACACATTTCAGAAATGAGTGAAAATTATGTAAAAAATCCTTCGGATGTTGTATCTGTTGGGGATGTAGTAAAAGTACAAGTAATTGGCATAGACCAAGAAAGACAAAAAGTAAAATTAAGCATGAAGATAAAATAAAAAAATAAAGAAACAATTTATATTTTTAAAACGAGACTGGAAGTGCGCTTTTGAGGAGTCCGCAGGAGCTCCGACCAAGCACGACATGTTGAGGCTTTATAAAATATGAATTGTTTCTTTTATATGACTTGTCTTATTTATATTTTTCTTGTATTTCATGTATTGAGTCAAAATCATTATCCATTATGTCAAGGAAAACCTTTGCTATGTTTGGATCGAATTGTGTTCCAGAACATCTTTCTATTTCTGCTCTAACCACATCAATTGGTAACGAATCTCTGTATGATCTTTTTGAAGTCATAGCATCGAAAGTATCAGCAACTGCAGCAATTCTGGCCACATAAGGAATATCATCTCCGACTAATTGACTAGGATATCCACGTCCATCATAGCGTTCATGATGATGTTTTACAATAGGTAATATATCTGTAAAAATAGCAGCATCACCCAACATATGAACACCAATCATTGGGTGATTTTTTATTTGAGAATATTCTTCATCGCTTAATTTTGATTCTTTCAAAAGAATGCTGTCTGGAATTCCTATTTTTCCAATATCATGGAATAAGCCACCAATTTTTAGAATATGAAGTGTGTTCTCATCTAATCCTAATTTTTTGCCAATTAAAACAGAATATTCAGAAACTCTATCAGAATGACCTCTGGTATATGGATCTTTTGCTTCAACTGTTTGGCGAAGTATACCGATAGTGTCTAGATAAGCTCGCTCGAGTTCTTGATTTTTATCGTGTAATTGTTCATTTATTGTTTTTATTGTATTCATTTGTTCAATTGATTTTATTCCTGATTCAATTAATAATAATAATTGATTAAACTTATCGCTTTTTTCACAATATCCTTGAATTTCTAATCTTTTAATTGTTTCAAGAGGTGGAGCTAAATCCTTATGGCCTGTAAGCAATAAGATATATAAATCTTTATTAAATTTACGTATTTCTTCTACGACTTCATCACCGTGAATAGGGTCCATCATGAAATCAAGAATCATCATATCAAAATGCTCATTGCGCACACGTTCAATAGCTTCCAATGGATTTGTTAAACCAGTGAAATCATAGCCTGAACGTTTTAAAAAAATAGATAAAGAGTCAACAATACCTTGTTCATCATCGACAACGATAATTTTGTAACCATTTGACTCTGCTGTTATCATGTTTTTTCTCATAATAGATACCTCAAAAATAAAATTAACTGATGATATTATAATAATAAAAAAATAAAAATGCAACAAAATACTAAAAATAATTCATAAGTTCCAAACATTTTATTAAAATTGAATAATCATATAATTAACATATACTAAGCAATAAAAAAGTAATATATTATATTTTGAAAAACAAAACTGAGCTCGCCTTTTGAGGAGTCCGAAGGGGCTCCGACTAAGAGCGACGTGTTGAAGTTTTTATAAAATATAATATATTACTTTATAAGTTTATAAATTTTTGGAAGTTTATTTTAAAGGAAGTATTACATTAAATGTTGTTCCTTTATTTACTTCTGTTTCAAAGGTTATGTCTCCATTAAAATGACCTTTTATTGTTGAGTAAGACATAAACATTCCTAATCCTGTACCGTTTTTACCTTTTGTAGTTATCATTGTATTAAATAATTTTTTTTGTACTTCTTTTGTCATTCCGCAACCATGGTCGATTACAGAGATGATTAAGTTATTGTCTTTTTTCTGTGTTAATACTTGGATTTCTTCACCTTTTCGTCCATTGTAAGATTGTATAGCATTTGTTATTAAATTATTTATAACTTGTACTAAACTGTTTATATCACCCATTAAAGTGGTTGTTTTGGAAACTTGTACATTAAGTGTTAATGTTAAAGAAGCATTACTGATTTCATGTTTCATTAAAATATTAACTCTTTTGAATAATTCATCTATCGTAAATTCGTTATTCTCATTCTCAGAGAGATTAACTGCCTGGCCTTTAACGGCTGTAATAATGTCTGACATGTATGATGTATATGAATGTATTTTTGTTATCCATTCTTTCATATCGCTTGCAATCGCATGATGATCTTCATTTGTAACTTCGGGATCTCCAATTGAAGCATCATATTCATTTATTAAGTCAGTTAAACCTTCAGCCGCACCAGATATAGACATTATAGGAGTTTTTAAGTTGTGAGAAATTCCACCTATTAATTGTCCAAGTGATGCTAGACGTTCTTTTTCCATAAGCATATCTTGATTGCCTTTAATTTGATTAATATATTGCATATTTAAGTCTTGAACAATATTTAATTCGTTTTCAAGTTCACCTAATTCATCGTCCGAAGTTATTGGAAGTTTAGTAGTTTGGCTTAGGTCCTTGTCTGCAATATTTTTCAATCCTGTTGAAACATTTTGAATGTTTTTTACCAATGAAGATGAAATTAGGTAAATTGTTAATAATGCAAATAAAAACAATGTAAAAGCAAGTACTAATAATTGCAAGAATGTAGTGAATGATGCAATTTCGTAATAAATACCAACAGTATAAACTTGGTTATTGTAATTAAATGTTTGAATGACTGCTTGAGAATCTATTGTGTAAGATTCATATACTGTATTATTGTATGTAGATGCTAAGTCATGCATATATTTAACGAAGAAATGACTTAGTTGTGTTCCATTACTTGTTTCAATAGTTCCGTCAGGATATTCTATAAAACAGAAGGTTGTATTTGCATTGTAATATCTACTTAAAATTGAATTAGCTGTATCTATGTTAGGTAATTGTCTTATTTCATCTACAGAATTTGATAAGGCAGAAGCATAATAATTATGTAACAAAGATTCTTTTTCTACTGTTAATCTGTAATAACCAAATAGAGAAAGTATTAGGGCTATAACCAAAACGCTAGGAAACAGCTGGAATATTAGTTTCATCTTTAGAGATCTGTTTTTACTTTTTGTATCAGCTTCGCAATATTTAGATGTTTCAACAAGTACAGGATAAAAGGTTCTTGTTGTAAGCAATAAAAATATAGATGCAATAAAAGTAGAAAAACTAAATATAATAGTTCCCATTTTAAATAATAAAATTGCAGGATGACTTCCTGTTGCCATTAAAATTGCAAGTAAAATTAATGTTGGAACAATTTCCATAGCAATATATAAACTATAAGGAAGGTGTAAAGCCTGATGTCTTACCTTTGCAATTTCCTTAGGGTTCTGATTTCTGTTTTTCCACCATTTATCTGTTTTACGTAGTGTGAATTTTAAGTAAGCTGTAAAGAAAAGTGCTATTCCAATAACGACCAATAAATATTGGTACTTATAGTATAAAATAGATACTTCTTTATCAAACTGGGAGTTTATGGCTCCTGGTGGATAATTTAAAATAATAGGAATAATTTTATATAATAATACAGCAAAAGCTGAGAAAATTATTAAGAAATATAAAATTAATCTATTAGAAATACTTATATTATTAAATTTTTCTTTTAATTTTTTCATTTGAACACCTCGTATTATTTAATAAAGCCTACATCCTGCATATATTTAATTAATTTTTTGAAATAATCATAATTTAAATCAGGCCAATAGAAACCTAAACTATTTAAATACTTACACGTGATGTAATTATCTTCTTTTATTATGTGATTATATATCATGTCATTATTCTTTGTAAAGTCATTAATAATGCCACTAATTTTATATTGGTTAATTTCATCTGTTGAGATTGATTTTACTAAATTCATGAAATCTTTTTCTGAGATAACTTTTATATTATATCCTAATATATCCATGTAATTCAATAATGATTTTGTCGTAATTGTATTTGGATTGTAAATATGGAAAATTCTATTTAATCCATTATTTGACCAAATTATTTTAACTAGGGCTTTGCTAGCAAAATCAACTGGTGTGAACTCCAAATCATTATCCAGTATTGAATCTGGAATTGCAGAAATTTCAACTAATGATTTTAATCTTGAGTATATTGCATTTTCGGTTATATTGTTCTGAAAGTGCCCATCAGAGTAACGGCTTGATAAATCACCAATTCTAAAAATTGTAGCATTTAAACCCTGTGAAATTGCTTCTAATACTAAAGATTCTGCAAATAATTTGCTTCTTGAATATACATTTTCCGTAAAATCTTGGTTTACATAGAATGATTTTTCAGTAAAAGTAACATCTGTTAAACTCTGCTCAAGTAGATAGTTGCCAGAAATAGTCATAGTTGAAATGTAATAAAGAGGAACATTGATTGATTTACACAAATCAATTATTTTTTGAGTTCCACCAATATTTACATCGGCAAATAAATTATAATCACCATAATGTTTTACATTTGCAGCAGAATGTATAACTAAATCTACATCTTGTTGGAGTTTTTCGTAGTCTTCAGCAGATATACCTAAATTATCAACTATCATATCAGAATTTACACAAACAACTATTTGTTTTGCTATGTTATCATATTTTGTACCAAAGTAAAAATGTAGTGTTCCAAGTAATCTTTCATTTATATCTTGATGATACTTCGGTCTAATTAAACAATATATTTTACTTATTTTTTCTGAATTTTGTAAAAGTTCTGCTAAAATATGTATTCCTAAAAATCCAGTAACACCAGTTAAAAGTACACATTTTTTTAAGTTTTCTTCTACTCCGGATTCAGAGGTATTTAAACTTTTTGCAATATCATTTAATGAATTTAATCTAGTAATATTTGATAATTTATTATCGGTAGTAGCACATAGAACTTTATCATATAATTCTCTAACGGTAGGGTTTTTATAAAAATCATAAACTTTTAAAGATATTTTATACTGAAATAAATCCGTTAAAATACTTATTATAGACAAAGAATCAGCCCCATAATCAAAGATATTATCATCAATACCAAAGTTATTGATTCCTAACTTCTTTTTAATAGAAGAAACAATATTTGCTTCTATTATGTTCCTTGGAGGAGTGTGAATAGAGTCTGTTGTTTCAATATTTAGGCTATATTTTGCAAGTTCTTTTTTATCAATTTTTCCGTTAGGAGTAAGCGGTAATTTATCAAGTACCATAAAATAAGTAGGAATCATATATGTTGGAAGTCTATTGGCAATAAAATCTCTTAATTTTCCAGTTGCAATTTTTTTATCAGCCGAGATATATGCAACTAGCACTTGAGTGCCAGCAATTTCACGCACAATTACAGATGACAAAATATTTGCACTTGTATCGAAAGAATTTATGCAATTCTCTATTTCACCGAGCTCAACACGTAATCCTCTTAACTTTATTTGATTATCAAATCTACCCTTGCAAATAATATTTCCACAACTTGTCCAGAATCCAACATCACCAGTTTTATACATTATAGAACCCTCTATAAAAGGATTTTTTAAATATTTTTCAGCGGTTAAGTCATCTCTACCAATATATCCTTTGCCAACACCATCGCCTGCAATATAAATTTCTCCAATACAATTAATAGGTAAAACATCCAAATTATCATTTAAGATATATATCTGTGTATTATTAATAGGCTTTCCTATTGTAATCTTATCTAAGTACGTAACGTCAGTAACCGTAGAGAAAATGGTTGTTTCTGAAGGACCATAGCCATTATAAACTGTACAATTAGGGCTTACCTTTAATATTTTATCTACTAGTCGCCTTGGAAGTTGTTCTCCTGCAAGCATAATATATTTTAAACTGCTAAACCCATTTATCATAGAATTATCTAAATGAAAATTCATAATACTTGGAGTAGATTGAATAATTTCGATATGGTTATCAGAAATTAGTTTTTCTATTTTTGTCGTAATCTTTTGTTCAAAATCATCTGTAATAAACAATTTTAATCCACCACATAATGAAACAAGAGTTTCAAAAATAAATATGTCGAAAGACATTGTTGTAATGGAAATAATGCTATGATATTTTCCATCTTTTAAATATGAAATCTTATTAAACATAGAATTAATAAAATTATTTAAATTTTTATGTGTCAACATAACACCTTTAGGGCTACCTGTTGAACCAGATGTAAAAATCAAATAAGATAAATCATCTTGAGCAATATCATTATTTAAATTATTATCAGGTAAATTATAAACAATTTCATTACATAAATCTACAATAATAATTAGTTTCTCAAAACTTAATGATTGTACTTTGCTAGATTGCTTTTGAAGTGTAATTATTGCATCGCAGTTACTATTTTCTAAAATATAGCTAATACGCTCTTCTGGATATTCCGGATCAATCGGAATATAAGAAGCACCGGCTTTTAAAACTGCAAGAATTGAGATTATCATTTCAAAAGAACGGTTAACGATAATTCCAACAATAGATCCCTTTCTAATTTTATTAGTATTCAAATATCGTGCTAAGGAATTAACTTTTTTATTTAATTCTAAATAAGTCATTGCTTTCATTTTAAATACTAAAGCAATATTATTCGGATTTTTTTCAACTTGTTCTTCAAAAAAATCAACAATCGTTTTATTGTGATTATACTCTAAATAAGTATCATTAAATTTATTTAAAATTAAATCTTTTTCATCATGAGTTACAATATTTATTTTCCCCAAAGTAATATTAGAAGACATTAAAATTTGATTAATAATATTTAAAATTCGATGGTGAATGTTATGGATATCCGATAAAGAATATTTATTCAATCTGAAATCATAAGCAACGTTTAAAGAGCCATCGTCATTCATATCGAAAATGTGAATTTGCATAGAATCAGCGACATTACCATTAAAAGTCCAGTTTACAGAATAAGGGACTTCACAAGAATTTCTATTTGTTTTTGAATTTTGGTATGAGATTAAAATGTCATACAAATTAGGCTGATTTGGTTTGCTCTTTCTAATATGTTCCAAAATATTTTGATATGGATATTTTTGATGTCTAAACATAGATAAAGAGTCAAGACTAATTTTCTGAGCAAACTCAACAAAAGTCTTGTCATTTTGAATGCAAAACTTAAATGGCACAGTACTAATAAACATACCAGGCGTATTTTTCTCTAAAAAAGTAGTTCTGTTTAATATTGGTGTTCCTAGAATAAAATCATTTAGGTTAGAAACCTTTCCAATATAAATAGCATAAATAGCCATAAAAAAGTTGAACAAAGATAATTTGTTATCCTTGCAAAAAGAATTAATATTATTTAATAAAAAATTATCTATTTCAAAAACTTGTCTTTCTGCATGACTCGACTCCGCAGAAGATTCTATTAAAGATGGAATAACTCCAAACTCTGGAACTGTTTGAAATTGTTCTTCCCAATATTCTTTATCTTTTTCAAATTTTGGGCTATTTAAATATTCATTTTCTGAGTTTATATAATTAATATATGAGGTAGGAATACTCTTAATTTCTTCATCTTCATTTAATATCGATGAATATGTTGTCATAATTTTACTTGCCACTAGACTTGCTGTACAAGCATCTGCAATAATGTGATGAGCCTTAACAATGAAACCGCCTTTACCAGTTAAAATTTGGAAAGGAGTTATTGAAAATAAAGCATCTTCCAAAATATTAAACGGAGAAGTTGCAATTTCTTTTTCAAGATTTTTGAGCTCAATATTATTAGAAACATTTAAAACATTAAAATGTTTCTCACAAAAATCTTGAAAGAATTGTTTTACTTCTCCGTTTTCATCTAAACAAAGCTTTATTCTAAAGCTATCATTATCTTTTAAAAAAATATTAATAGCTTTAGATAAAACGTCAAAATTTACTATATCGTCAATTAAAACTGTACCACATATAACATTAATAGATGTACCTCTATAGAACTGCTCTGTAAGCCAAATTGACTTTTGTGGATTTGTTAGATCATATAATTCCATAATTTATTCACCCTTAATTTTCTTCATTTCTTCATGTCTTTTTATCTTTTGTGTAGTAGTCTTAATTAATGGAACATCAGTTAAACTGAATTCCCTAATATATTTGTAAATTGGTAAGTTTTTATTTATAATCTTAATTTCTTCTTCAATTACAGAACGAACATCATCAACTGTAGCCAAATTATTTTTTGCCATATTATCCTTTGAATAAACAATCTCGGCACAAATTTTATCATTATCCTCATAAACCATTGATTCTTCAACTATATCAATTTTATTTATAAGTGCTTCAATTTCTTCTGGGAAAACTTTTTTGCCATTACTTAAAACTATAAGGTCTTTTTTTCTACCAGTAATGAAAAGTGAGCCGTCTTTACCAAATTTACCCAAATCTCCAGTACAGAACCATCCATCTTTAAATGCTTGAGCAGTTGCACTTTCATTATTATAATAGCCAAGCATTATATTAGGGCCTTTTACTAAAATTTCTCCAGTACCTGTTTCATCAGGACTATCTATTTTTACTTCTTCGTTGTATAGAACGTAACCAGAAGAACCAGTTTCAAAATGGTATTTATCGCTTTCGCACGAAATGACTGGTGCAGTTTCAGTTAGTCCGTAACCTTGAAGCATATCTATTCCTATCGTATTAAATAAATGAATGACTTTTTTATCTGTTGCTGCAGAACCATAAATAATAGTTCTCATTTTTCCACCAAAGTTATCTAATACTTGCTTAAACAACTTTCTTCTAATATCTATATGGAAAAACATAAGAAAATTAGAAAGAGCACATAGAAACTTAAATGCAGTATATTTTCCAGATTTTTTTACTCCTCTTATTATTTGTCTATACATTATCTCCAAAACTGCAGGAACGCATACCAGGCCACTAATCTTATATTCAACCATATTTTTCCCGATATCTTTGATACTATCTGCAAAGCAAAGCCTAAAACCAATATAATAGCAAAATAAGAAACTAGCAAGACAAGCTAAAGTATGGTGAAGAGGTAGGAAAACAAGAATGCTATCATCCTTTTCATATTTAATTAAAGTTGTCATTGCTGAAACGTTAGAGCAAATATTATATTGTGAAAGCATTACAGCTTTTGGATTATTTGTTGTGCCAGAAGTGTAAATTAATACAGACAATTTATCTTTATCAATAGAAATACTATCGTATTTTGAAGAATTGCTTTCAATAAGTTTTTTGCCGTCTTTTAATAATTTTGAAAATGATAGAATTCCATTTTCATCCTCATTATAATCCATACAAATAAAATATTTAACATTCGAATCTTTAGATGTTATTACATCTTTTGCAAGATTTAGACGTTTTTCATCAAAAATTATAGCATCAACTTGACTCTCTATGATTAAGCGAAGTTGTTCAACTTCTGGAAGCATGAAATCTAAAGGGACAACTATACAACCAGCCGTAGCGATTGCAAGGTAACTACAACACCATTCATATCTATCTTGTGAAATAATGGCTACCTTTTTATTTTCTAAGCCTAAATCCAAAAGAGAAGAGCCTAGCTCCTTTATATTATTTTCAAAATCAATAAAAGAAATATCGTGTATTTTTTTATATTTATCTTTAATAGTAAATGCTGTTCTATTACCAAAACGAGTAGAACAAGAACTAACTAATTCTCTAAAATTAGTACACTTAATTTCTTCATAAATTTTATTTTTTTCCACATTAATCACCTATGTAACATTTTACCATTGTATTGTCGATTTTGCAATAAAAATGTTGCAATTCCGTAGAAAAAAATGACTATTTTAGAATTAAAAGAAACTAATTAACTGTATAGGCTCTTAAGATAATGGAAATAATAAGAAAAACTAGCTTAAAATGGAGGAAAATAACTTGAGAGAATATAAAGGACAAAAGGTTATTAAGAGCTTGGAAATTATTGCTATAATAATATTAATAATTTCATTCATTGTATTAGCGTATTGCGTGTACATATCGTTTACAACGGAAAATAATTATGCGAGTGAGTATACTGCAGAACTAACGTCCGTATCGAATAAAAATGAAGAAAAAGACATATCAAAGTTAATAGAAAAAGTAAATAATTCAGTTGTTGGAATTTCAAAAATTGCTAATAAGGGAACTACTATATTTTTACAAGATGGTGCTAGTAATTTGGGACTTGGTACCGGCTTTATAGTTTCAAAAGATGGTTATATTGTGACTAATCAACATGTGTCTGGAGAAAAAAATGGGACATGTTATGTTACGTTAGAAAACGGAAAAAACTATAAAGCAAATGTTGTTTGGGGAGATTCAGACCTAGACTTAAGTATAATAAAAATAAATGTAAACAATCTTGAATATTTAACATTAGGAGATTCAGACAATATAAAAATAGCGGAGACAGTTTATGCAATAGGAAATCCTATTGGGTTTGAATTTCAAAGAACTGTAACATCTGGAATAATAAGTGGATTAGATAGAACAATAAAATTAGAGGAAGACGGAAAAACATCCTACATGGAAGATCTAATACAAACAGATGCAACTATAAATCCGGGAAACAGTGGAGGCCCTTTGATTAATAAAAATGGGGAAGTTTTAGGGATAAACTCTGTAAAAATTACGTCTGCAGAAGGGATTGGTTTTGCAGTTCCGATAAATATAATAAAACCTATTATAGAAAAATTAGCGAGTAAAGGGGGCTATATAACTCCAACATTGGGGGTATTTGCGTATGATAAGAGTATGGTTCCATATATAAATCAGGAATTAGACCAGAATATTAAATTAGACAAAGGAATATATGTAGCAGACGTTATAAAAAATTCTCCTGCAGAAAAAACAGGAATGAAAAGAGGAGACATAATACTAGAAATAGACCAAATAGAATTAGAAAAAATGCTAGATTTAAGAAAATATATTTATGAAAAAGAAGTAGGGGAAAGAGTAAATATAAAATATATAAGAGGAAACAAGGAATATCAGGTCAATATAACTCTTGCAAAAAAATAAAAAACTGCCAGAGGCAGGCTGATTTTAGTCAACCAATCTCTGGCAGAAACCGTATACGGTTTTTGACGGAATGGGGTTAGCTCTCGAAAATTTCGAAAGCCTTTGCAGGGAAGAACTTGCTACAGCCCTTCACCTGAATTATCCGGAGATTGCCAAAAGCAAAATCGGCTTCAACGAGGTAAACCTTGCCAAGTTGAAGAAATTTATTCGGACTTGTATATCCGAATCCTTCCTCTATTTCCTGGATAAATTTTGCGTATTTTTCTTTACGCTTAAACATTAATGCCACTCCTTTTAATTTTTTTTCCTAATTGGAATATATTTATTTTATCATGAAAAGTGATAAATATCAATAAAGAACGATGAAACTTTACATAAAAACAAGAAAACCAAAAAATTTAAAGAAAATAATAAAAAAATATTGCCAAAATAATAAATTTGTGATATATTAAATAAGTACTTTTTAAAAGGTACTTATTTCGAGGTGTAGCGCAGTTGGTAGCGCGCGTGGTTTGGGACCATGAGGTCGCAGGTTCGATCCCTGTCACCTCGACCATATTTAAACAGTAAATTTAAATATTTACTGTTTATTTTTTTGTCAAAAGTGGCTCCCCGCTTGATATAAATCAGCGGAGAGCCACTTCCTTAGTTTAGAAAAGAGTTAGTAGAATAGGTAAAGATCCCCAACAGGGCAAAAATGTGCGTACATCTCGCCACCGACCATTGCCAAAGCCTCAGGAATACTAACGATAATTCCATTGGAGCCACTTGCCATTTCAACAACTCTGAATTGCAAAATATATGGCAATATCTTAATAAAGATACTTTTGTGGATTAACGAAAACCACCGCCTCCGCCACCTCCGCCGCCGAAGGAACCGCCACCGCCTCCGCCAGAAGAGAATCCTCCACCACCGGAACTGTAACTTTCAGCTCTAGATTTTGCGCTATTCGCTTCCATGATTCCGTGGCTTGCACAGGTATTAATAAAAATAATATTATCATATGAATAGAATGAAGATTGTTCTATAATATCTGGATATAGTTCTTTAAATTGTTTAGCAACTTTTTTAGCAATACCCATCATCTGAGCGTATATTAAATAATCTTCAAATAAATTAACTTCGATTGCTGTTCTTTCTGCTATTAATGTATAATCAAGTAAAAATTTTTTTAATCCAGCAAGTTCAATTGCTTGATTATGTAGTTCATCAGTTGTGTAATGTCTTTTACATTTAAAGAATTTAAATACTTTTTCCTCTTGTACATTTATAAGACCTTCGGTAATAAGTTTATCTTCTTCGTCGCCGATAAGTCTATCAAACCACGAAAGAATTTTACTATAATTTTTCTTGCACCATCGTTCAAATTCTCTATTCTCTAATATTCCATCACCGCTCGCGCTAAGAAGCATTGAAAATAGTTTGCGTTCAGTAATATTTGAAAATGAATTTAAATCTGCATTACTTAAAACCATTACAGTATTTTCTTTTTTTATAAGTGTGCCGGTTTCCAAGGTATCAATTCGTATTTGTCCTTCTTTTATCCATTTTAAAATAATAGCTCCCAAAATATCCGTTTTATTTTTTATAATTTTGTATTTATAAGCGATATAGTATGCTTTATATAAATCATTATCACAAGGAATATCTCTAAAATAAGCAATATCTTTTGGCAATTTTGCTCCTGCAAGATTTGAATTAACGCTTGAAAACTTAGCAATAAAAATAACAAGTAAAATTGGCAAAAGTGCAAAAAAAAGCGAAAAGAGAGTTGAAGCAACACCTAAAATTATAGCCATAGCAGAACTACTAGAGCTACTAGTATACTGTGTGGATCCTTCATTCGCCATAGCCAAATAATAATTGAAATTTTTATTAATCTTGTTTTCGCAATTAAATGTTCCTGATGGAAACTGAACTAAAATTGTCATATATTCATCAGTACTTAGAGAGCCATCTGATTGCATTTCTATATAGCCATCATATACATATGCTGTTCCACCATAATTACCATAACCCCAAACACCAACAGAATTAGCAATAGGATTATTTGCATGAATTTTGATGTATGCATTACCAATGCTGTTTGAAAAATTATATGGAATTAGAGTCCAATAAATCATCTGAGAATCATTCAATTCCGATACAAAATTAGAGATAGAATACTTTACTGTATATGTATGAGAACCATATTTACTAATTCCCCAACATAATTCCACTCCATCAGAAATAGTATTAATACCACATTTGTAAGCTTTACTATCTAAAGTGCCAGAAGTATTCCAATAAGACAAAGTAGTGTAGCTCTGCCCATTTTCAGATACAGATAAATTAGAAATTTTAGAACTCCCAAGATTGTAATAAGGGTGATAGACTTCTGTACCCTGATTCGTTCTACAATTCCATACTTCAGTAACTTGTGCATTTCCATTATTATCAACAAAAATATCCATGGAAATTTTGTTAATTGTATTGGCTTTTACACTGTTGTACAAAGATAAAAAAGTAAAAACGAATAAAAACATAAAGAATATTTTAAACTTTTTACTCATGAAAACCCCCTAATATTTAATTTTATTCAATTATTCCATATTGACGCAAAATTATCAATATAAAATGAAAAAAAGTCTTGAAAAATATAAAAAAAGCAAGTATAATAATTTAAGTAAATAGAAAATGCGATTGTAGCTTAGCTGGATAGAGTACTTGGCTACGAACCAAGAGGTCGGGGGTTCGAATCCCTCCAGTCGCACCATAAAATGGCAGTATTTAGATAACTGCTATTTTTTGTTATTGTAAAGTATTTTATAGAGATTCGAAAAGGAAGAATAGAAAAATGTCCGGTGGACATTTTTCCTGACGCGGCTAGGCGAATCCCTCCAGTCGCACCATAAAATGGCAGTATTTAGATAACTGCTATTTTTTTTGCAAAAAAATATAAAAGATTGTATGAATTTATTGAAAAATAGTGGTGAAATGTGGTATTATTAACATAATAGGATTATTGTATAAATTATAAAATGTAATTAGCTAGGAGATGTAAAATGGGAGACCAGTCAAACAAACAATTACAAGCAGTAAAAAAGATAGCAAAAAAGGTAATAAAAGCAGTTTTAAGGCCAATTATTATAGGAGCACTTATAATTGCGATTATTGCAGCTTTTATTTGCTCAATTTTGTATGTAATAACATTAGATACAGGAACTCCAAAGGAAGGAAGTTGGGGTAACGTTCCATATGCAAGTAGCCAGTATAGTTCTGATATAACCATAGATGAAGATGGAATAGCATCAACTAATATGAGTGCACAAGAAGTGTGGGACAAGCTGATAGAAAATAAAAGCAATATAACTGAATATTTAAAATCACCTAAAACATTGAAAAAATTACTAAATGCAGGGTTAGTTACTAATTTCCTTGATACGAGACAAAATCCAGACGCAGAAATAGATTGGGATAAATTAAATGAGGATACAGAATCAAAGGAAGTACAAGGAATTATAAAATTAAGAAGAGCATTAGATGATGGTAATAAAATAACAATGGTTTATGTTGATCCAGATACATTCCAAAGTTATATAGATGAATATAATGCAACAGGATCAGAAGCAGCAAAACAGCAAGCTTTAAGACACTTTACAATAGAGAAAGGATATGCGGCTTCAAATTTTGGAACAGGAGCTTCAATTACAGCAGGTACAAGCGTAGACATTCCAAGTGGATTAGGTTCTGTACATACATACATGGGATGGCAATGCATAACGAGCACTTCATCAATGCAGTATAAATTAAGACAGCAAGCAGGAATGAATTTTGATGAAGAGGGATTTGGAAGAATTAATGGTAGATATGTAATTGCTTGTACATCAACATATGGACAAGTTGGAGACTACGTAGATTTTTATCAGGAAGATGGAAGCGTAATACAGTGTATTATAGGAGATATAAAAAATCAATCAGATGCTGGTTGCAACGAGTGGGGGCATTCAAATGGTGAATGTATTATAGAGTTTGTGGTTGATAAAAATTCTTGGTATAGTACTGAGAAAGGTGGCTCTGCAAGTTCAATGCATATAAATCCTGGACATCAAGGCTGCCATCCAGAATGGAATCAAAATATTACAAAGGTAGTAAATGGTGGTAGTTACTTTGATAATCCATCTTTCGGCGCAGAAACAATAGTTGGAAATGGAATAACTGTAGGTGGATCATCTAATAATACAACAGGAACAACCGGTTCAACTGGAATAACAGGAACAACCGGCTCAACAACATCTTTTGGAGGTAATGCAACAATAAATGGAGAACTAATGAAATGGCCAACAGATAGCACCAATATAACATCATACTTTGGGGTAAGAAAAGATCCAACAAATACATCTGTTTCAGAAAACCATGGAGCAATTGATATTTCTGTGCCAACCGGCTCAAATGTGTATGCGACTGAAGCAGGTACAGTAATTACGGCAAGGTATGGTAGTGCAACAGCGGGAAATTATGTAGAAATAGATCATGGAAATGGATATATATCAAGATATTTGCATAATAGTTCGCTTTTGGTAAAGGTTGGAGATAAAGTTACAAAAGGTCAAGTTATTGCTTTATCAGGAAGTACAGGAAAATCAACTGGACCTCATTGCCATTTTGAAATAAGATATAATGGTGTAAGAGTAGATCCATTAACTTTTAAATATGATAATGGAATGGGAAATGGTATGGGTGGATTCGGATCAGATCCAGATAATGTATCAACAACCAATAAATATTATGCAAAGGTTGCCACATGGACAGAAATACATGATAAAGTAGAAACGAACGATCCAGAAGTTGAAGCTTATGATAAATATACATATAATATGACAACTACAAGAATAAATTACGAAGACTTTGTAAGTGGTTATACAATGCCATTTGAATATTTATGGTCATTCTTAGTAATTGGCCAAGAAGAGGAATTTGTAAGTGAACTTGCGGACCTAGTATATGGTAGTGAAATAGAGATAACCGTACATGATAGTTTATCTATTAATACAAACATTAATACAGACACATATACTAGGGTACAAAAGGTTGTAACTAAAGATGTTAATGTAGCAATAGCATATCAAGACCTTATAACAATTGGTACATTTTCATTTGTTACAGGAGGAGTAGCAACTAGAATAGGAGGACCATTTACAGGAGAAATACCAAATAGCTACAAAACAGTTCACACAGTTGTAACAAAATCGAATACTGTGCAAATAGCTTTAACAAGAGCAAATGTATGGATTGTAGATTATTCACAAGAGTTTGTATATCAAACTCCAGACCCTGATATAGATGAAAAAGATTATCCACAGGTTGATGAGCCGTACCCAGATATTCCATATGCTATAAATGGCATAGATGCATTAGGTTTTGCAGAGGTGTTCAGAGCGTCTATGCAAACGTTGTATCAAACATTGCATACAACAGCAACCGCGACGACAATTAGTTTAAGGAGTGAGTATTATAAACGTGTAATTAATAGAAATATACATGTATATAATAGAACAGATAAACATATATATGTTTCATCTCCTGCTAAAGTAAAAGAAAAAGTTGAAAAGGATGATACAGATAACAATTTCGTAAAGATATATACGAAAAAAGAACATGCTAAGAATGCATCTAATATACATAGTGCTACAGATTGGCTTTTCCTTTTATTAGGACAAAACGCTCCTACGGCTAATATGGTGGATGTAACAAAATATTTATTATACAAGGCAATGAATTCTGATTATGGAGTGCTTAGTTACGATTTTAACGTATACAAACCAGAGAACTTTAAGACTTTGGTAAAACAATATACTAATATAAGTGGAGTACCAGGAAAAGTATACAATTTCTTGTTATCTAAGGGAATACCAGCGGCTGGTGCAGCGGCAGTACTAGGAAATATACAAGCAGAAAGTAGTTTCGATTCGTCTGCAGTAAATTCTATTGGGTGTTCAGGACTTTGCCAATGGAAAGACGATAGACTTAAAGGTTTAAAGAGTTGGGCAGCAAGTAAACACGTTCAATGGACAGATGTTGATACTCAACTAGAGTACATGTGGAGTGAATTGGAAGCAAAATATCCAAGTGTAAAAAATAAAATTATGGGAGCAACATCAGAAAGTGATATAGAATATGCTACTTGGTATTGGGGAAGATATTATGAAATATTCTTTATTGGAAATGACTTTGAAAAAACAAAAGGCAAAACGGCACAAAGATACCAATATGCACTACAATGGTATGAACAATATAATTCTGCTAATTAAGTAGTATAATAGGAGGAAAAAATGGATAAATCAAAAAAAGTTTTAATCATGTTATTAATATTATTAATTATGATTGGAATAATAGTCTTTGCTCTAATACAACTGGAACAAGCAAATAAAAGCAAGACAGAGAATGATATTTCACAAGTAGAAGATATTCAAGGAAAATCGTTTGAAGAGATAAAAGATTACAAAACATATTTTTCTGTTAAAGAGGTTATTAATAATTATATTACATATATGAAACAAATAAATGGAGACGAATATGTTGATACGTCAAGATTAAATATGACAAAAGCAGAGGTTGCAGAGGCCATGCAAGAAGATGGCCTTGATGCAATAAAATCTATTCTTGATGATGATTATAAAAAGAATGTATCGGATAATTCAATAATACAGATTCAAAACCAATATAAACAAAATGGAACATATGATAAAGAAGTAACTTATAGCTTAAATATAGATAATGTGTATGAATGTCAATTGACGAATAATATTATAATTACGTTGGCAGAGGCAAAATTAAATGGTAAAGAATTAAATGTTCTTGTTAAATTTGATAATAAGAATAATACATATTCTATGTTTTTAGATGATTATGTTTCAAAATACAATTACAATAAAAATATGGATAAGAAGGATTTTAATATAAGCAAAAATGAGATAATAAAAAATTCTTACAATAATAATATAAAAGTGGATGACTCAGAAGTTTATGTAATAACACAATATTTTTCAGATTTTAGAATGAAGATGTTAAACGATACAGAAGTAGCATATAGAGAATTAGATTCTGATTATGCACAAAAGAAATTTGGAGATTATTCAAACTTTCAAAATTACATTAATGAAAATAAAGAAAGCATAACATACGCTGGAATAAACAAGTATCAAGTTGTAGAAAATAGCGACAATAAAGAATATATTTGTATTGATGAAAATGGCAAATATTATATATTTGTAGAGAGCGGTATTGGAAAGTATACAGTTGTATTAGATACATATACAATTGACTTGCCTGAATTTTTAACTAAGTACAATTCAAGTAATGAAAGAATAAAAGTTGGCATGAATATACAAAAAGTATTCGATGCTATAAATGATAAAGATTATGAATTTGTATATAATAAATTAGATAGTTCGTTTAAACAAAATAATTTTAAAACTTTATCGGAATTTAAAGATTATGCAGAGAAAAATTTTGTTGGAAAACAATTAAAATATGATGAATGTCAACAACAAGGTAGCATATATGTATTTAATATTACTATTACAGACGGAACAAATCAAACTGGAAAAAATGTAATAATGAAACTATTAGATGGAACAGATTTTGTTATGTCATTTAATAAATAGAAGGCTTAAAAGAGGAGAAAAATATGGAAGGATTTATGCATTGGTATAATTCTCATAGAAGAACTATATGGATATTAATAGGAATTGCTATATTAGTTATTATAATGATAAATGTTATAAATAGTAACATGACACAAAATGAAAAACCATCTTATAATACAAGTACAGATATAAAAAATACTTTAAATACAATTTCTATAGGAACAGATACTTCACCGATTTCTGGAGATAAGATTACAAGTGGTCAACAACAAACTTTAAAAGTAATAGATAATTTTGTAGCATATTGCAATAATGGAGATATATCGTCAGCATATGGATTAGTATCAAGCGATTGCAAAAACGAAATGTTCAAAACAGAAGACGACTTTAAAAAAATATATTATGATATAGTTTTTGGAGGAATTGAAAAAGAAGTATCGATTGATAACTGGGTCAACAATACTTATAAGGTAAAATTTATGGATAATGCATTAGCAACGGGAAATTTTGACGAAAATAATATCACGCAAGATTATATAACAGTTGTAAAAGAAAATAATACCATAAAGTTGAATATAAATAATTATATAGAAAAACAATCAATAAATAAATCACAAGAAGCTGATAATGTGAAAATAAAAGTGGTAGAAGGAAACACATATTTTGATTATCAGTCATATGTATTGGAAATAACTAATAATCGTGATACACCAATAGTTATAAATGACCCAACTGTAGATAGTACAATGTATATTGAGGATAAGAATGGAACACACTATCAAGCATATACACATGAGCTTTCTGAGGCAGACAAAAAAATCCCGGCAGGAGAGACAAAGAAAGTCACAATAAAATATTTTAGCAAATATAGTTCGAACAAGATAATGAAATATGTAACATTCGAAAGAATAATATTAGATTATGGTGCATATTCACATTATACAAACATTGGAGCATACAGAAATTACGGAAGTATAAGAATAGAATTATAATTAAAGAAAATAGCAGAAGGTTTAATAACCAACTGCTATTATTTTATTATGTGGATTGTATGTATCTCTTGAAAGACATTCTGAAGATACTAAAGTTCCGTTTTTATCATATAAATATTTGTATGTAACTGTTTTGCACCCATTTGAACCACTCTGAATTACCTTAGATTGACCACTTGCAAGTGATGAATCTTTTTGATAAGTAGTTGTAAAAGGAACACTCGAAACATATTGTGCATCTAATACAACTTTGTAGTCATTATCTGTTTTTAATCCATAAATATAAATTCTTACTTTTTTTCCAGAGGTATTTGTACGTATTCTTATAGGATAATCGCGATTATTTTTAAATTTAAAATCTGGACCGCCCCAAGATACTGTGGCATCTAAGCCTGGTTTTACATATGAAGGCGCAAAACCGTGGTTATACCTTTCGACTATTTCTAAATTAGCATATAAAACTGCATTGTATAGTGTTGAAGAAACCTGGCAAATTCCACCACCAACCTCTTGAACTACTTTTCCATTTGAATATGCAGCTCCTTCTTTAAAACCTGCGGCTTTAGTACGCTGACCAACTATTTGATTATAAGAAGCAGTTTCGCCAGGCATTAACACATATCCATCAAGTTTTTTTGCTGCGAGCTCTATGTTTGTAGACCTATTATAACCACTGCTTGTGTATGATGTAGAAAAACTTGAAAGCATATCTGGAAAGGCTTCGTTTCCAATTTGATTTGTTGTAACATTAGGGTATAATGTTTTTAATGGAATACTATATTCGTCTTGTTCTGTTTTTAGCATTTCTTTTGCTTCATCTAATGAAATCTTAAAATCAACACCATTAGAAGAAGGATACACAACATAAGGGTCAACAGTATAAGACGCATCGACTGGAGCTTTATAAATATTTTTATAAATTTCATCTAAATTGATTTTATTTGCTGTTGCGTTTTTTACTGGTGCAACTAGTGTTGGTTCGTCATTATCAAAATCATTAAGCAATTTAGAAAGTTCTTTTTTGAATTCTTGTTCATCAACAATAACACCGTCTTTACCAGCAGTAATAATCAAATTATTATCATCATCAATATAATAATCAGGGTTTACGACCTTATCTGGTAGCAATTTATTTATTTCACTAATAACAGAAGATAAAAACTCATCATCAAAATTTATATTAGTAGAAATATTATAATTATTTAATAAACAATTTAAAATTGAATAATTATTTTCAAAAATATTACCGTCACGACAAACAGTATAAGCTTGATTTATGACTGAATCTGCATCGAAAGTTACACCAAGTTGCTCTGGCATAAATACGCCTTCAAAATCGTCACGCTTAACCACAATTTTGCAAGCTAAATGTTTATTAACAATATTAGAAACTTTTTCTTTAGCTTCATCCGTAGTCAAACCCGACACATCAATTCCTTGAATAAATACTCCATTCATAATTTTATTGCTATTAATGTTGATAAGTGCAAAAACTGTGGAAAACGCAAGCAATAAAATTGCTAAAATTGCGATTATAATTGCAAAAATTATTAATGCTTTATTTCGAATGTGTTTTTTAGCATCTCCATTAGAAGACAAAATAATATTTTCCGCGTCATGCAAAATTTCATCTATTTCATCTGTTTTTTCATCTGTGTTAGTAGTAATTAATTTGTTCATTTGTATTGTCTCCATGTAAAAATATTAAGCATCAAATGCTTTTATAAAGAATATTCAAATTACTAAAAAATATTAGTAATAAGATTATAACATAAATAAATATTTATATAAATAATAAAATTTTTGTCAGTTTTATCTCATTTTTCCTAGGTACATTTTGCCTTTTCGTCTATTGAATTTTCAGGAATTCTAATGATATAATTCCGTTATAGAAAAATGATTTTTATTTAATGAAAATTATCAAACGCAAAGGAGAGATATTGAAATGGATGCACTGGAAGGCGTACGCGTCCTTGATATTGCCACGGTCATCGCCGGTCCGTGGGGTGCCGGCATTCTTGCGGATTTCGGCGCTGAGGTAATCAAGGTTGAAATGCCCGGCCGCGGGGATTCTTTCCGGGCCATGGGTCCCCTCAAGGATGGAGTCAGCATCCGCTGGCCCTCGATGGGGCGCAACAAAAAGAGCATTACTCTTGACTTCCATTATGAGGAAGGAAAAAAATTGTTTTTGGAGCTGGTCTCCAAAAGCGATGTCATCATCGAAAACTTTCGTACCGGGACACTGGAAAAATGGGGCCTCGGGATGGATGTTCTCCGCAAAGCAAACCCCGATATCATTGTAACCCATGTCACCGGATATGGGCAAACCGGCCCTTACGCCCACCTCGCAGGACTCGGAACGCCGCTGCAGGCATT
>OGOP01000623.1_pt1 | contig 30884 bp, 26 predicted proteins | sample 1552591 | NCBI WGS metagenome assembly OGOP01 (sample SAMEA2580120, study PRJEB22360) | human gut metagenome | biome: human gut; feature: human-associated habitat; material: faeces | place: Denmark | collected 2008/2010 | reverse complement strand
CATCATGAAGACGCAGGCCCTCAAGCAGGCGCTGACGAAGGACAGCTTCACAGCGGCTTTCGGCGGGGGGGGGCGCGCCGCACCCCACGGCAGCGGCACACGGCAGCCGTCACGGCCTTTGGTGCTGGCGGAACGGGAGGTGCGCCATGCGGACGGATCCTCCAGCTCATCCCAGGGAATGTCGGCCACTTCGAACAGGCCGAGTTCCTCGCCTTGATACACGTAGGCGGAGCCGGGCAGCGCCATCTCCATCATGATCGCGGCGCGGGCGCGCTTGGTGCCGAGCGCGCGGTCCTCCCGGTATGTGGTGCCGTCGCGCAGCAGCCAGTCGAGCGGCAGTCGATGGGATTCGCCGGTCGGCACCTGGGGCAGCGCGTAGCGGGTGGCATGGCGGACCACGTCATGGTTGCTCATCACCCAAGTGGCGGTGGAACCGGACCGTTCGGCGCTTTCCAGACCTTCCTCGATGGCGAGGTGCATGTCGTCGCGGATCCAATCCTTCTTGGCGAACTCGAAGTTGAAGATCTGGCCGAGATCGTCCGGGGAGGCGTACAGATGCTGGCGGCTTGGTCGGACCCACGCCTCAGCCACGGCGAACGCCGGCGGATCGTACTCGTTGAACACCTTGCGCCACTCGTGGTAGATGTCGTGCACTTCGTCGCGGTCGATCACCGGATGGGAGCCGTCTTCGGGCTGATCGTTGGTGCACCAGACCACATAATCGTCCAAATCATCGCGGTCGAGATCCTTGGCCAGGTCGTGCGCCACGTCCACGCGGAAGCCGTCGGCACCGTGGTCAAGCCAGAAACGCAGGGTTTTGATGAAATCGGCGCGCACGTCCTCGTTTTTCCAGTTCCAGTCCGGCTGTTCCTTGGTGAACATGTGCAGATACCATTGGCCGTCGGGCACGCGCGTCCATGCAGGGCCGCCGAAGTGGTTCTGCCAGTTGGTCGGCGGCTCGTCGCCGTTCGGTCCCTTGCCGTCGCGGAAGATGTAGCGGTCGCGTTCCGGCGAGCCGGGTTTCGCGGCCAACGCGGCCTTGAACCATTCGTGCAGGTTGGAGCTGTGGTTCGGCACGATGTCCACGACGATTTTGATGCCGTCGGCATGCGCGGCTTTGGCGAGCGCGTCGAAATCGTCCATGGTGCCGAGTTTCGGATCGACGTTGCGGTAGTCGTCCACGTCATAGCCGCCGTCGGCCAGCTGGGACGGGTAGAACGGGCTCAGCCAGATGGCGTCGACGCCCAGTTCCTTCAGATATCCGATTTTCTCGGTGACGCCGGCGATCTGGCCGAGGCCCTCGCCGCGGGAATCCTTGAAGGAACGTGGATACACCTGGTAGACCACGGCCTGCTTCCACCACAGCGACGGATCGTTGACTTCGGTCATGTTGTCCCCCTTCATACAAACGCTTGTGCACCGTGCGCACGTATCACAACTCCGTACGTAGAACGATTTTCGTTGATTTTCCTACGATGGTTATGTTGTGTTATGTAGCTTCGTTGCTGTTATCGCATTGCTTGACATAATCAATAATAACGCTTGTGCAAAAAAGCGCAAACCACAGGAGGCAGAACAAGGTGGCAGCACTTCAAAAAGCCAGCAATAACAACACCTGAAGCCATGCAAGCGTTTTTACAAAAGCAGCGTGTCGTGATAGAGTGAAGCAGTCGCGGGTAACCGACCGCCCGCATAGTCCACCCTAAGGAGCCATCCGACCATGCCACGAACCACCATCGCAGACGTAGCCCAGGCAGCCGGAGTGTCCGTCTCCACCGTGTCCCGCGCGCTTCGCGGGCTCGACAGGGTCAGTCCCGAAACCAGGGAACGCATCGAGCAGGAGGCGAAGCGCCTGCATTTCTCCTTTTCGAAAAGCGCGTCGTCCCTGGCGTCCGGCAAAACCATGCGAGTCGCCGTGCTGCTGCCGAACGAAATCAGCAGCTGGTTCAACGCCCACGCCTTCGAAGGCATTTACGAGGTGATGTCGAAGGCCGGATACGACATCGTTCCTTACATCGTGTGGACGCAGGACGATTTGGATGCGTTTTTCCAAAATCTTCCGGGCAACCGCAACGTCGACGCGGTCATCGAGGCGTCATTTGACTTCGACGAGGCGAAGAAGCAGGTGCTTGGCGATCTGACCATTCCGGTGGTCGGCATGAACGCGCCGAGCACGCACGGTCTCGACGCCGGCGTCGCCATCGACGACGAGGCTTCCATGGCGACGATTGTACGGTTCCTCAAATCGTTAGGGCATAAGACGCTCGCCTACATCGAACAGCCCATCAACACCACGCCGTTCGTCTGCTCCGACAGGCTGCGCAAGAAGGGATTCAGCGAAGCCTCACAAGCTTGCGGTTACGCGGATAGTGACATCATCGTCATGCCGTCACTATCCCATATCGATGCTCGCAGCGAGCAGGACATCTATTCCGGCATCGTCGCGCAGCTGCTCAGCGCTCCAAAGCAGCCGACCGCCATCTGCGTCTCCGTCGACGCCGTGGCCGCTCCCCTGCTGAAGGAGCTGCGGCGCATGGGATGGCGCGTGCCACAGGACGTGTCGCTGGTCGGATTCGATGATGACGACACCGCCACCGCATTGGATCTGACCACCATGCATCAGGATCCGGCGGAAATCGGCCGTATCGCTGCACGTAAGACGCTTGCGCTGCTCAATGGCGAGACGCTTGACGAGCCGTTCACCGTCATGCCGACGTCGCTGGTGCTGCGTGGCACCACGGAACGCGTAAGTTGACGTTCATACGGTGCCATCGACATGGCTCAATTAACTAAACGTCACTAGACCAATGGCTGTCGAAAACGCACGAAACCCGTCCAGCGGCATTCCTGCCACCGGACGGGTTTCGTATTATCTAGCGTTTAGTCGCGTCGTATGCGTTTCGCGCGGTATTCGCCAATCACTGACGGCCGGAGTAGTTCGGCGCCTCGGCGGTCATGACGATGTCGTGCGGATGGGATTCGCGCAGGCCAGCGTCGGTGATGCGGATGAAGCGGCCACGTTCCGGCATTTCGGAGATGTTGTGCGCGCCAATGTAGAACATGGACTGGTGCAGGCCGCCGATCATCTGGTACAGCACGGCGTTGAGCGGTCCGCGGTACGGCACTTCGCCTTCGACACCTTCCGGAACGACCTTGTCGTTGGAGGTGACGTCGGCCTGGAAGTAACGGTCCTTGGAGTAGGACTTCTTGCCACGCGGAGCCATGGCGCCCAGGGAGCCCATGCCACGGTACAGTTTGTACTGCTTGCCGTGCAGGAGCACCTTCTCGCCCGGAGCTTCCTCGCAGCCCGCGAGGGTGCCGCCGAGCATCACGGAGGATGCGCCGGCCACGAGGGCCTTGGCGATGTCGCCGGAGTAGTGGATGCCACCGTCGGCGATGCACGGCACGCCAGCGGCGCGGCAGGCCTGGGCGGCCTCGTACACGGCGGTGAGCTGCGGGACGCCGACACCGGCGACCACGCGGGTGGTGCAGATGGAGCCCGGGCCGATGCCGATCTTTACGCAGTCTGCGCCGGCTTCGATGAGCGCACGGGTGCCCTCTGCCGTTGCAACGTTACCCGCAATGAGCTGGAGGTCCGGGTATGCTTTCTTGACCTTTTTCACTGCTTCGATGATGCCGCTGTTGTGACCGTGTGCAGAATCGAGCACGACAACGTCGACCTGTGCTTCCACAAGGGCAGCAACGCGGTCCAGAACGTCAGCCGTAGCGCCGATAGCCGCGCCGCAAAGCAGACGGCCGCCTTCGTCTCTTGCAGAGTTCGGGTACTGCACAGCTTTTTCAATATCTTTAATCGTGATGAGGCCCTTCAGATAGCCCTTTTCATCGACAATCGGAAGCTTTTCGATTCTGTGGTGGCGCAGGATTTCCTGTGCATCCTTGAGGGTGGTACCGACCGGCGCGGTGACGAGGTGATCCTTCGTCATGACGTTTTCGATTTTCTGGTCGAAATCGGAGCCGGACATGAAGCGCAGGTCGCGGTTCGTGATGATGCCGACGAGCTTGCCGTTTTCGCAGATCGGCACGCCGGAGATCTTGTAGCGGCCCATGAGGTTATCCGCCTCGCGCACGGTGTTCTCCGGCGCAAGGAAGAACGGATCAACGATAACGCCGTTCTCGGAGCGCTTGACCATATCGACCTGATCGGCCTGACGCTCAATGGACATGTTCTTGTGAATGATGCCGATGCCGCCCTCACGCGCAATGGCAATGGCCATATCCGCTTCCGTGACGGTATCCATAGCCGCCGTCATAATGGGGGTGTTCAGCCTGATCTTCTTTGTGAGATGAGTGGAAATGTCTACCTGACTGGGCAGTACGTGTGATTCTGCCGGGATCAGAAGAACGTCGTCAAAGGTGAGCCCCTCTTTGACAAACTTAGAGGTGAATTCTGTGTTCAGCATACCGTCAACCATCCTTTCGCCTTGTGCACCGTGTTTTGTTGTCTTTATGCGGTAATTTCCGCATACCGCATAGGAAAAATTTTCCCGGCAAGCCGGAGAAAATATATTATTTGATATTAGATTGTACCACTTTCGCGGTACATTTTCAACTGTTTTGTCCTCGAAAAAACAGAGATACCCGCTGAGCGTTCTATGCGCTTTTTAGGGAAAAGCCACAAAAAGCGGTTTTATGTGGCTAACTTCCGGGTTTCGGGGCGATTTTTGCAGGATTTTGACGGACTGAACTTCTAAAAAGCACTCCATTTGTAAAAAACTTCATACAGAAATCACAAAATATCTTGACACTCCGCTCCGTTTGATATACCCTAAAACTACTATATCAAAAGCATATCTCCCGTACCCGACATATTCGGCGCACGGCATATTTTCCGCGCTTCCCCTATTACACTCGGCCCTATTGGGCTAAAAGGATGGTTTTTCATGAACAAGCTTCGCAGATTGCGCTCCCTCTCCCCGGAGATGGCGGAAACGCTGCGCCTTGCCGGCGTGCAGGGCATTTTTTGGGCGGCCATGGCGGTAGGCAATTATCAAACAGTCTACCTGCAAAGCATCGGCTTTCCCGCTACGGATTTCGGCTTATTAAACGCCATTGCCTGTGCCGTCGCTATTTTTGCTATGACGTTTTGGGGCACGGTGAGCGACCGTATCGGCAGCGTGCGCAAAATTGTCATTTTAACGCTGACGCTCGGCTGCGGCCTTTTCATTTTTGTGCCACTCATTCCGACGGGGCAATCCTACTCGACGCTATTATTTCTAATCTTGATTCCGATCATCAACTTTTTCCGCGTACCGATGTCGCCGTTTGTCGATAACCTTACGGTGCGCAACTGTGCGGAGCATCGACTGAATTACGGCATGATACGCAGCAGCGGCTCGCTTTTATTTGCCATTGCCGGTATTATCACGGTAAACGCGCTCATTCCGGCGGCGGGTGTGCCTTCGACGTTCTGGGTGATGGGCATTGTGATGATTCCCGCCATTGTACTGACGTATTTCTGCTTTGAGCCGCAGAGCGGCAAGCGTGTGAAAAAGAGCGCAGCGGGTGCCGGCGTACTGTTGAAAAACTACGCATACATGGCGTTCCTCATTTTTGCATTCTTCTTCCAGATGGCCGCGGCGTTTGAAGGGAACTTTCTGACGTATTACATGGCGGATATTCAGATTGATACTGTCAATCTTGGTCTTATCCTCTCCGTGCGCGCCATGATGGAGATCCCCTTTCTGTTCTTCATCGGCCGCCTGCGCCGCTATATCAAGATGAAATACCTCATCATGCTTTCTGCAATTTTGATGGCGACGGAGTGTCTGTGCTTCTGCTTCCTTGTGAATTCACTGCCGACTATGTTGGTATTTGCCGCGTTTTACGGCCTTGGCAACGGTGCATTTCTCGGCACGGGCACGAACTATATCTATGAGCTTGCACCCGTGGAGCTGCGTGCCACGGCGCACAGCCTGTTCATTTCCGTGGCGCAAATCTCCGGCATTCTCGGCAACCTGCTCGGCGGCGTTCTGTTTGACACCATCGGCGGCAAAGCGTTCTATGGCGTAACAGCCTGCGTATTCCTCGTTTCCGTTGCGATCTTCGCCGCAAGCTTTCTCTTCCACCGCAATAAAAAAGAAACGGCTGCGGCATGACCTTCAAATACTCTGTGCTCTTAAAGGCTTGCTTCGGCGGGCCTTTTGTTTTGTCTGAAAACACACGCCTTTTATTTGTATATGCCGAAATGACGTTTCCAATCCATTTTATGCTGCTTTTTAGCGTACCCGCACGCAACATGTCGTAAAAATGAATGCGTAAAGTATATTGCCTTTCCATATATAGCCGATACCTTGTGAAACGCTTTGCTTTCTCCACTATACCGTGTGCTTTTCCACACTTTCCACCGAGTTTTCCACACCCTGATTTTGCAGAATTATGTATATTTATACACAACTTCGTTTTGCGGCTGTATGATTGTTTGTTCTTGTATCGTGGACACAGCTGTGTATATCTGTCGAAATATGTCCGCAACCGGAGATACATACGTTCGAAACTGCTGAATATTCTTTCACTCATTTAAGTTGAAAACCGGTTTTCCACATATCCTCAGAAAAAGTTTTGCACAAGACGATGACGAAAACTGTCGCCTTTTAAAAGTTCGTGTTCTTTCGTTCCGCTTTGCATCATTTCTCCTATTTTTTAATACGGTCACCAGAGCAAGTCTTTCTATCAGCAGACGACAAAAGAGGCACACGCATTTTACTTTGCATGTGCCTCTTTTATCACCTATTTAATTTGCAAAAATCACTTTTTCGGGACGATAACTTCCTTGCCGCCCATGTACGGACGCAGAGCTTCCGGGATGCGAACGCTGCCGTCTGCCTGGAGGTTGTTCTCAAGGAATGCGATGAGCATACGCGGCGGTGCAACAACGGTGTTGTTCAGCGTGTGGGCAAGGTACTTGCCGTTTTCGCCGTTTACGCGGATGCGCAGGCGGCGCGCCTGTGCGTCACCGAGGTTGGAGCAGCTGCCGACCTCAAAGTACTTCTTCTGGCGCGGGGACCACGCTTCAACGTCCACAGACTTAACCTTCAGGTCTGCGAGGTCGCCCGAGCAGCACTCGAGCGTGCGGACCGGGATATCCATGCTGCGGAACAGGTCTACGGTGTTCTTCCAGAGCTTATCATACCACTTCATGGAGTCTTCCGGCTTGCAGACAACAATCATTTCCTGCTTTTCAAACTGGTGAATACGGTAAACGCCGCGCTCCTCGATGCCGTGTGCACCTTTTTCCTTACGGAAGCACGGAGAATAGCTGGTCAGCGTGAGCGGCAGCTCAGCTTCCGGCAGGATCTGGTCTATGAATTTACCGATCATGGAGTGCTCGCTGGTACCGACGAGATACAGGTCTTCACCCTCGATCTTGTACATCATGGAATCCATTTCCGCAAAGCTCATAACGCCGGTAACGACGTCGCTGCGAATCATATACGGCGGGATAACATACGTGAAGCCGCGGTCAATCATAAAATCGCGCGCATACGCGATAACGGCAGAGTGCAGACGCGCGATGTCGCCCATCAGATAATAGAAGCCGTTACCCGCAACGCGGCGTGCAGCGTCCAGATCGATACCGTTGAAGCTTTCCATGATCTCCGTGTGGTACGGAACCGGGAAATCCGGAACGACCGGCTCGCCGAAACGCTCAACCTCGACGTTTTCGCTGTCGTCTTTGCCGACCGGCACGCTGGCGTCGATGATATTCGGGATCGTCATCATGATCTTGAGGATCTTCTCGTCGAGCTCCTTTTCCTTCGCTTCTGCGGCGATGAGCTCATCGGACTGTGCCTTGACCTGTGCCTTGACCTCCTCAGCCTCGGCCTTCTTACCCTGACCCATCAGCGCACCAATCTGCTTGGAGAGCTTATTTCTGGAAGCGCGCAGGCTGTCGGCCTTCTGCTGCGTAGCGCGTTTTTCGGCGTCCAGCTCGATGACTTCATCGACAAGCGGAAGCTTTGCGTCTTGGAACTTTTTCTTGATATTCTCGCGGACAATGTCCGGATTTTCTCTCAAAAACTTAATATCGATCATTTTTGAACATTCCTTTCGGTTATTTGTGGCTTTTTAAGCGTTCTTCTTGGTTCTTGGGCCGGTTTCGCATCGCGAAACTCCAATAGGCAAAAAAGTATTTCGAGCTCTGCGGAGCTTGACCAAGAGGCTTACTCTTGGAACCCACAGCCTTTTGAAAAAGGCTGGCGAAAACTTTATTTGCCCCGTTCACTTGAGCTTTGTGATTTACTCGCCCGTTTTATCGGTCAATTTCAAATCATACAGCAGGTTCTTGAGGTCTTCCTCGCCATAAAACTCGATTGTCAGCGCCGCTTTTTTCTTTGTGCCGGAGATATGCACCACACGGTTTAAAACGTCACGAAGTGCAAGCTCGGCCTCGTCATAGTAGCGGATGCGGCGCTTTGCGGGTTTATCTGCCTTTTCCGGCTTCTCCTCGTTTGCGCGCTTTGCCATTTTTTCCAGCTCGCGCACGGAGATGCCTTCCATGGTCACGCGTCTTGCCGCCGCTTTCATCTGGTCTTCGTTTTTGAAGCTCAATAGCGTTCTGGCATGGCCCGCAGTCATTTCGCCGCGCTCCAGCATGTTCTGCATATCCTCCGGCAGATTCAAAAGCCGCAGTGCATTCGTGATCGCCGGGCGGGATTTGCCCACTGTTTTTGCAATCTCCTCCTGCGTGAACTCGAAGTTATCCATCAGCATCTTGTAGCCGTTTGCCTCTTCCAGCGGCTTCAGATCCTCACGCTGCAAGTTCTCAATCAGCGCCAGCTGCATCACTTCGCTGTCCGTCAGGTCGCGGATAACCGCCGGTACGGTCGTCAGCCCTGCCATGCGAGAAGCACGCCAGCGTCGTTCACCCGCAACGATCTGATAGCCGCCGGAAAGCAGTGGGCGCACCAAGATTGGTTGCAAAACGCCGTGCTGCGCAATAGAATCCGCCAGCTCGGTCATCGCGCCGTCATCAAAGCTCTGGCGCGGCTGCGTACGGTTCGGCTCTAAGTCGTTTATGCTGAGCTCCACCGCGCCGGCATCGTCCTCACGCGCATTGTCATAGAAAATTGCGTCCAGCCCCTTGCCGAGGCCGCCTTTTTTTGCCATTGCGAAAGATCATCTCCTTCTTGTCGCATTTATACCGATACCACACGATTTTGCGCATGAAACCGGTTTTGCCGCCGAAATCAGCGGTTTTTCTTCAAAATTTCATCCACAAGCGCACCGTATGCGATGCAGCCCTTGTTGGATTTATCGTAGTACAAGATCGGCTGTCCGTAGCTCGGCGCCTCGGAAAGACGCACTGTGCGCGGAATGACTGTTGCAAACACCTTGCGTGGGAAATACTTTTTGATTTCCGTCACAACCTGCTGCGTCAGGTTCAGTCTGCCGTCATACATCGTCAGCAAAACACCTTCCAGCTCTAAACGGTCGTTATAACGTCGCTTCACAGCCTGCACGGAGCTCATCAGCTGCGAAAGGCCCTCCAACGCGTAGTATTCGCACTGTACCGGGATCAAAACAGAGTCCGAAGCATTCAGCGCGTTCGTTGTGATAAGCCCCAGCGACGGCGGGCAATCGATGATGATATAGTCAAATTCTGTGCGCAGTGGCGCCAAAGCCTTCTTTAAAACGGACTCGCGCCCGTTCAAATCCGCAAGCTCAATCTCTGCCGCAGCCAGATCGGCCTTGGAAGGGATGACAGAAAGCTTTTCAAATTTTGTTTCGAGAACGGCATCTTCGCCCTTTGCCCCGTTGATGAGAATATCATACGAGGTCGTTTTCAGCGTTCGGCGATCAAAACCTACGCCGCTCGTGGAGTTGCCCTGCGGGTCAATATCGACCAAAAGCGTCTTTTTCCCTTTTGCGCCGAGCCATGCGGCAATATTTACTGCGCTGGTCGTCTTGCCCACGCCGCCTTTTTGGTTCGCCACGGCAATTACCTTGCTCATGTACCGCGCCCCTTTCCTTCTTCTTTCTATTATATAGGATATTGTAGCACATATCCGGCACAGAATAAAGAGAAAAGTTCATTTTTTTGCAATGTTTCATGTGAAACAGCCGGATTTTATCGCGTTTTGGCAAATTTTGATGTTTCATGTGAAACATTTGCAGTTTTAAACCGAAAAAAGTATTAAAAACACAGAAGGACTGCCGGCATTTGCAGACAATCCTTCTGTGTTGTGGGAAATGAATAAGGGAATGGGTTTACCTCGTACTCGATATTAAGTTCTGGCGCATCAGCTTGCCTTGTGTGCAGCTGATTTTGGGATGCGGACGACGCATTCGTAATACTCATCCGTTTCCTTACGCTGAAAAGCTGCGCCGATGCCGGCCTCTTTCATGGTTTGGACAGCATGGTCGATCGTGTTGAGGAACAGGCGAACATCTTTCGCAATGAATGTCCTCTTCGGCCTTTTCGCCTGCCCCTCCTGCTCCAAAAGTGATTTGATATACGTATCCGTCTGCGCCACGTTCATTTTGCGCTCTATGACAGTCTTCAATGCTGCCATGCGCTTTTCCGGATCTTCCATTCTAAGTAAAGCACGTGCATGACGCTCCGTAAGGTGGTTTTCCAGCACCATGCGCTGCTCTTCGCCGGAAAGCCGCAGCAAACGGATCTTGTTTGCAAGCGACGGCTGGCTCATGCCGAGCCTACGTGCGGTCTCCTCCTGCGTCATAGCGCGGTCCTGCATCAAAGCATAGATTGCAGCAGCTTCCTCAAAAAAATTCAGGTCACTGCGCTGCATATTTTCAATAAGCGCCAACACCGCGCCGTCCTGCGGAGAAAGCTCCTGCACAATGGCCGGGATGGTTTTGAGCCCCGCCATACGCGAAGCACGCCAGCGGCGCTCCCCTGCCACCAAAATGTAGCGGTCGCGGTCTCTGCGCACAAGAATCGGCTGCAAAACGCCGTTTTGACGAATGCTTTCTGCGAGCTGCAAAAGCTCGTCCTGCGGAAAATCCAATCGCGGCTGTGCAGGATTTGGCACAATCTTATCCGGTGAAAGCTCCAAAAGCTTTTTCTTTTCCGTAAACGCCATACGCCGCACCTCCTGCTTGAATTTCCAGTGTAAGAAGTTGTCCTTTGTGAGGGCTTGTTTTCTTTACAGGAAATAGCTTACCACAATGAAAAGGCAGATTTTGCCGCAATCTGTCACCGTACAAAAAGTTTTTCTTGCTTTTTTGAAACGCGGTGCTATAATAATAGAAATATTCAAACGGAAAAGCGTCGAAAAAGCGCATATTCCCGCCATTTTTAGAGAAAAGGAGCGAAAGAACATGATCTATGCAGAAACCGAAATCCAGCTGAAAAACGGGTGCACCGCCGTCGTACGCAATGCACGCCCCGAAAATGCCAAGCAGATGATTGAATACCTGCGCACCGTTTCGGGCGAATCTCCGTTTTTATTGCGTGAGCCGGATGAGGTGAATTTCACCGTCGAAAAAGAACGCGCAATTTTGCAAAACAAAGCGGAAAGTCCAAACGAGATCATGCTCACCGCTTATGTGAACGGCGAGCTTGCCGGCAACTGTTCGCTGGCGTCGCAAGGTGATAAGCGCCGCACAAAGCATCGCTGCTGTGTTTCCATTGCGTTATATGAAAAGTATTGCAACCTTGGACTTGGACGTATATTATTAAGCACACTCTTGGAGCTTGCAAAGCAATGCGGATACACACAAGCGGAACTGGGTGTGATTGAAGGCAACGAGCGCGCAAAGCATGTTTACGAAAGTCTCGGATTTAAAGAATATGGCTTTTTGCCAAATGCTATGCACTACAAAGACGGTGCCACGCGCGGCGAATACTTCATGGTGAAAGAGTTATAAGTTCCACGTGAAACTACAGCAGGAGAATAGAATGGAAAACAAAGATCAATGGCTCAACTGGGCCATCGAACTGCAAGGCTTAGCGCAGGCAGGTTTAACCTACGGCAAAGATGTTTTTGACCTCGAGCGCTACACGCGTATTCGTGAAATTGCCGCCGAGATCTTGTCTATGAAAAGCGAGATTCCGGTAGAAACCGTTAAAAATCTATTCTGCAACGAAACCGGGTACCAAACGCCAAAGTTAGATACCCGCGCGGCAATTATTGAAAACGACCGAATTTTACTGGTACGCGAGCAAAACGGCAAGTGGTCTTTGCCCGGAGGTTGGGTCGATGTGGATAAATCCGTTGGAGAAAACGCTGTTAAAGAGGTTTTGGAAGAAGCCGGATTGCGCGTTACAGCAGACCGTATCATTGCCGTACAGGACCGAAACCGGCACAATTTGCCGCGTTACGCCTATAACATCTGCAAAATTTTCTTTTTATGCACGCTTACAGGCGGTGAATTTCAAGCCAACGCCGAAACGACCGAAAGCCGATGGTATGCGGAAGATGAATTGCCGCAGCTTGCGGAGGAAAAGAACAACGCAGAGCAAATTCAAATGTGCTTTGCAGCTTCCCGCAATCCAAACTGGCACATTCTTTTTGATTAAAAAAACGGCTATACAAGAGTTTCTCCTTGCATAGCCGTTTTTATATCGTCTTTCTTACAAATACTTTTTAAAGCCCTTCACTTCACTGTAGCCGATGGCATCATAGAATTTATGCGCGCCGGTACGCTGCAGGCCGGAGACCAAAATGCAGTAGTGGCACTCTTTCTCTCTGCCCCACGTCTCAATGGCTTCAAACATGCCGCGTCCAATGCCTTTTCCGCGGTACTTTTCGTCCGTAACAACATTTTCAACGAGTAAAATCGGCTTGCAGGTATCGCAGATATCTTCAAATACAACACCAATCAAAGAGCCACAAAGGTCGCCGTTTTCCGTATTTTCAGCTACAAGCAAGTAGTTATCCTCGTTTTTTGCGATTTTTTTCATCTTTTCCGCCATTTTCTGCGGATCTGCCATCGCATCGGAAAGCTGCGCCAAAAGCGGGTTCAGCTTCGGAATGTCGTTCAATTCGGCTTTACGGTAAATAATACTCATTTTGCTTCCCCTTTCTGCTCTAAAAATAACGGTTTTTTGGTGATCGTGCCGCCGTGACGCGGATACATTTTCGGTGTAAAGCGCAGTTTGCGCATTACGGCAACAAAGCGCTCGCTCTGTTCCTCATCTGGCAGAATGAAAGGAACCGTTTTTACAACATCGCATCCAAGCGAAGAGATTGCTTTTCGGGCATATTCCAGTTCATCCGGCAAGCTCGGACCTTTCATCGCGGCAAAATAGCCCTTCATTTTGATGAGCGGAATGCAATATTCCGCCAAAATATTCATGTTTGCGACCGCACGAGCCGTTGCAACATCAAAGCTTTCACGTAGCTTAGTATCTTTTCCGGCTTCTTCTGCGCGTTTATGAATCGTCTCGGCTTCAATGCCAATGGCATCACACACTTCGCGCAGAAAAACAAGCCGCTTATTCAAAGAATCCAGCAACGTCAGTTCAATGTCCGGGCGCATGATCTTGAGCGGAATGCCGGGAAAGCCCGCACCGGTGCCTACGTCGATAACTTTCGCATTCTTTTTAATTTCAAGCGCTTTCAGCAGCGTCAAGCTATCCACAAAATGTTTTATGACTGCCTCTTCCGGGTCGGTGATGGCCGTGAGGTTCATCACGGTGTTGCGCTCCAAAAGCAGATCAAGATAGATCTGGAACTGCTCCGCCTGTGCAGGCGAAACCTTTACGCCAATCTCTTTTGCTTTTGAAATCAGCAGATTTTTAATATCCATAATCAAAATTTCAGCCCGCCTAAAGCAAAGCTGCCCTTTCAGTTTTGTTTTATAAATATTATAGTAATCAAGTTCAATTTATCACATATTAAATGTAGCGAACATCACTTATCCTCATTGTGTGCAGAGAGCCAAATCAACAGCACGGAAATATCCGCCGGGGAAACGCCGGAAATACGCCCTGCCTGTCCCACGTTTTCCGGGCGCACGCGATTGAGTTTTTCCTGTGCCTCAAGTCGCAGACCCGAAATTTCGGCGTAGTTGATTTCTTTTGGCAGCAGCTTCTTTTCCAACCGGCGCATTTCGGCAATGTCCTGCAGCTGGCGCTTGATGTAGCCCTCATACTTAAGCGCCGTCTCCACGCTTTCAAAAATCTCACGCGGGTAATTCGGGCGTTCGGTGTCGATAGGTGTCAGGTCCGCATAGGTCACCTGCGGGCGGCGCAGCAGCTCAGAAAGGCGCACACCCGTCGTGACCGGCGATGTTTCACATGAAACCAGCACTTCGTTCAGCGCGTCCGTCGGCGAAAACACCGTTTTCTCCGCGCGCTTCATCTCCGCTTCTTTCTGCGCCTGCTTCTTTTCAAACTTCGCCCAACGGCGGTCATCGATGAGCCCCAGCTCGCGGCCGATTGGCGTCAGTCGCTCATCGGCATTATCCTGCCGAAGCACAAGACGGTATTCGGAGCGCGAGGTCATCATGCGGTACGGATCGGTGACGCCTTTCGTGATGAGGTCGTCGATGAGCGTGCCGATGTACGAGCCCGCGCGATCTAAAATAAGCGGGTCACGATTTAAGACTTTCAGCGCAGCATTTGCACCTGCCACAAAGCCCTGCGCGGCGGCTTCTTCATAGCCGGAACTGCCGTTGAACTGCCCCGCGCCGTAAAGTCCCGGATAATCGCGAAATTCCAGCGTGGCGTTCAGCTGCAACGGGTCGCAGCAATCATATTCGATCGCATACGCGTTTCGCATGATTTCTACGTGCTCAAGCCCCTTGATCGTGCGGTAAAACGCAATCTGCACTTCTTCCGGCAGTGAAGAGCTCATACCCTGCAAGTACATCTCCTCGGTTTCCGCGCCGCACGGTTCAATAAAAAGCTGATGGCGCGGCTTTTCGGAAAAGCGCATAATCTTATCTTCAATGCTCGGGCAGTAGCGCGGGCCAACGCCTTCGATCATGCCCGCATACAGCGGCGAACGGTGAATATTATCGAGAATGACCTGCTTCGTGCGGTCGTTTGTCCAGCTCACGTAGCACACAGCCGAGTTTTTCGGCGGCATTTCCGCATCAAATGAGAACGGCGTGACAGGTTCATCGCCCTTTTGAACCTCGAGGTCGGTAAAATCGATGGATGAGCGCAGCACGCGCGCCGGAGTACCGGTTTTAAAGCGGCGCAACGAAATGCCAAGCTCTTTTAAAGAACCCGCAAGTTCCGTCGCCGGGAACATGCCGTCCGGGCCGCCCGCATACGAAACCTCACCCACAAAGATGCGCCCGCCGAGAAATGTGCCGGTCGCCAGCACGACCGCGCGGCACGTGTAAACCGCGCCGAGGCGTGTCGTCAGCAGCCAGTTTTCGCCGTCTCGCTCAATGTCGATGACCTCCGCCTGGCGCATCACGAGGTTTTCGCACTGCTCAAGCTTATGCTTCATCACGCGCGCGTACTTGTTGCGGTCAATCTGCGCGCGCAGCGAGTGCACCGCAGGGCCTTTACCAAGGTTCAGCATGCGGCTTTGCAGCGTACATTCGTCCGCCGTTTTACCCATTTCGCCGCCGAGCGCGTCCACTTCGCGCACAAGGTGGCCCTTTGCTGTGCCGCCGATGCTCGGGTTGCACGGGCAGTTGCCCACAGCGTCCATATTTATTGTGAAGATCACCGTGCGGCAGCCGAGACGCGCCGAGGCCAAAGCCGCCTCAATTCCCGCGTGTCCCGCGCCGATCACGGCAACATCGTATTTTCCTGCATCATAGCTCATAATTTAACTTCTTTTCCGATTTATTCTGAAATACAGCTTATTTTAAAGATAAAATATAACAATTCTGATATCTTATTTTCCCACGCAGAACTTTTCAAATACCTGATCGACCACCGCATCTGAAACACGCTCTCCGGTCAGTTCATTCAAAGCTGCAATGGCACCCTCCAGCGAGACCGTCACCGCGTCCCACGTCATGCCCATAAGCAAAGCGTTTTCCGCTTCCTCCAACGCCGTGAGCGCTTTTTGTACGTCCGCGCGTTGGCGCTCCGTATAGAGAATGCCGTCGTTCGGGTTCAGCTCAGCGGTTTTCAGTGCGCGCGCGGCCGCGTTTTGCAGCGCAGGCAGTCCCTCGCCGGAAAGCGCCGAGACCGTCACGATCTCTTTGAAATGCTTATCGATCTCCGCACGGTCGATCTTCGGCGTGAGGTCGGATTTATTGATGACCGCCACGGCCGGTGTATCGCCTATGGCGTCCATCAACGCGCGATCGTCGTCGTTCAGCTCTTCGCTCGCATCAAACACCGCCAGCACAAACTGTGCCGTTTTGACGCGATCTAAAGCCATGCGCACGCCAATCTGCTCCACGCGGTCTTCCGTATCGCGAATGCCGGCGGTGTCGGCAAGACGCAGCGGAATTTCACCGAGCAGCACAGTCTCCTCCACCACATCACGCGTCGTGCCCGCAAGATCGGTCACAATGGAACGCTCGCAACCCGCAAGCAGGTTCATCAGCGTGGATTTGCCGGCGTTCGGGCGGCCTGCAATGACCGTCACCACACCCTCGCGCAGAATGCGCCCGCCGTCAAAGCCGGCGAGCAAATCTTTCAGCGCCGTTTTTCCGGCGGCAAGGCGCGTTTTCAGCATCGTCTCATCCACCTGTGGAATGTCGTCGTCCGGGTAATCCGCCCATGCGGCAAGGTGCGCACCGATGTCCGTCAGATCCGAACGCAGTTTTTCAATGCGGCGGGAAAGTGCGCCGTCGTGTCCCGCCTGCGCCGCTTTCATCGCTTCGCGCCCTTGCGCGGAGATGATCTGCATGACGGCTTCCGCCTGCGCAAGGTCCATTTTGCCGTTTAAAAACGCGCGGCGCGTAAATTCTCCCGGCGCCGCAGAGACCGCACCGGCAGCAAAAACCGCCTGCAAAACCGCTTTTAAAACGAACAATCCGCCGTGGCAGGAAAGCTCCACCACGTCTTCACCCGTAAAGCTGTGCGGTGCGGCAAAAACGGTCGCAACGCACTCATCGAGGCGCTCGCCGTCCGGCGCATACACGTGTCCGAAGCGGCACGTGTAACCCGCCATATCACAGAGCTTCGCGCCGGAAACCGACTTAAAAACACGGTCGCCGACCGCGCGGGCCTCATCGCCCGAAATGCGAATGACTCCGATGCCGCCCGGCGCCGCCGCCGTAGAGATTGCTGCAATGGTCTTCATAGTTTATCCCTTCTTCTCGTTCGCTGCACATGCAACACTTTCTCATTTTGTATTATACCACGCGGCGAAAAGATTGTCACGCAGAATGTCGGAAAACGCAGGAAAATCACAGAGAAAGCGCAAAAACCTCCGCATACCAAAGTATACGGAGGTTCTCTGTTTTAAAGTTTTAGTTTTTGGAGATCTTACCGTACGGCGTGGAAACATCGTCCAGAACACGCGGTGCTGCGGGAGCGGTGCGGTTTTGTGCCGGACGGCTGTCACGATTATCTCTGCGCGGAGCGCGGCCGCCGCGATTATCGCGGTTGTAGCCGCCGTTCCTGCCGCGATTATTGCCGCCGCGACGGTTATCGCGTCTCACGTAGCGCTCGCCGCCCTCAGGGCCGATCACAACGTGACGGGCAAGGTCTTCACCCTCGCTCCAAGACTTCGCACCCTCAACCTCCTGCACGGCGGTGTGGATGATGCGGCGCTCATACGGGTTCATCGGCTCCAAGGAGGCATTGCGACCGGTCTTTACGGCGCGGGCAGCCATCTTTCTGCCGAGATTTTCAAGCGTTTCCTTGCGCTTTTCGCGGTAATTGCCCACGTCCAGCGTAATGCGGTAATAAGACTCGTCCACATGGTTTGCAACGAGAGACGCAAGATACTGGAGGGAATCCAGCGTTTCGCCGCGGTGGCCGATGATGAAGCCGATATTTTCGCCGGTGAGCACAAGCTCTGCGCCTGCCTCTTCCTCGCGGATCTCAATATTTACGTCGCCGAGGCCCATGCCGGAAAGAACGTTGCGCAGATACTCTGCTGCGGCGTCTGCCGGTGTGGAACGGATGAACGCGCGCACCTTTGCCGGTCTGCCGCCGAAAAGGCCGAAGCGCTTTTTCTCTTCCGTTTCAAGAACTTCAAACTCTGCGTCTGCGGGGTCTACGCCCAACATTGCGCATGCTTTTTCATACGCTTCTTCTGTGGTTGCGCCTGTTGCGATTGCTTCTTTTACCATGGCTTTCTTCTTCCTTTCTTCTTTTCAATACTCTATCTTTATCCCGTTTCGGAGTGAAAGGAGGTGGGGATAACAGCCTTTATTTATTTCTTGCTTCCGAGATAATCGGTAGAATTGCCTTTGTTTTTCTGCGCATTTCCGCCTTTTTTACCGGCCGCTTTCTTTTCCTTCTGCGCGGCCTGGCGCTCTGCCTGCGCCTGGTTCTTCGCCTCAATCTTATCGGCGATCTGCTTTTGCAGGTTTGCGGGCAGCGGCTTTACCTTCCGATCCGCCTGTAAAAGCGTCACATAGCGGCTCGCTTCCGACTTTGCGGAGACCTGCTCCGGCGAAAAATACTTGTGCGTGATGAGCGTCTGTGCAAAACCGACCAGCGCGGAAATAATCCAATAGAAACCGACAGCTGCCGGCATGATGTATGCCCAGTATGCGGACAGGAGCGGCATGCCGTACATCATGACCTTCATGCAGCCCTGACCTGCGCCCTGCTGCTGTGTGGGCTGCAGCTTCTGCATGACAAAGGACTGACCCCAGTAGGTCACAAGTGCCAGCACCGGGATGATCCACAGCATAGAAGCGAACGAGCTCGTGTTCGGGGACGCGAGCAGGTCAAGACCGAAGCACTTGAATCCCTTGCCGAAAAACTCAATCTTCTGCACATCGTCCGCGGAGAACATCGTCAGGTGGTCCTTCAGTGCGTCGAAATTCTTAACGATCTCAAGCTCTACATACTGGTTCGTGCTCGCAATGCCCGGAATCTTAGAAACGAATTCCGTAGCCTGCGAAATGGTGTCCTTTGCAATATGCAGGGTGTTCGAGAGCGGATAAATAACGGAGTAATAAATGCCGAGCATGATTGGGAACGGAAGCAGCGTCGTCAGACAGCCGCCGCCGGGATTCACACCCTCTTTTTCGTAGAGCTTCTGCAGCTCTTCGTTATACTTCATCTGGTCCTTGGCGTACTTCTTCTGCAGCTCCTGCTGCTTGCTTGCCAATCTGGACTGCGCCGCCATGCTCTTCTGCGATTTAATCGAGAACGGGAACATCAGCGCCTTTACGATGATCGTGAACAGGATGATCGCGATACCGTAGTTTTTGAAAACGGTGTACAGGAACCACAGCAGATAACCGAGTACGCTGCCGAAGAAATTAAAAATAGACATCATAGTAGTTGACCAAATCCTTCCCGGATCAAAACTTATTCTTTTTTTCGCTTTTCCGGCACGGGGTCATAGCCACCGCGGGAAAACGGATTACACCGCAGAATGCGCCAAAGCGCAAGCACGCCGCCGAGTAAGGCGCCATACCGCTCCACGGCTTCTTCCCCGTACTGTGAGCAGGTGGGGATATACTTGCAGCAGCCGCGCGTTGCACGCGGTCTCAGCTTCCGATAGAGATGGATAAGCCCAATGACGGCGCGGCGCGGCCAATACCGCACACCTCTTTTCGCCGAAATGCGTCCGCCTTTATATTGTATCACAGCGGACACAGGCTCTTTCTGTTTTCTCATACTGCTTTTCTGATCTGTCGTTATGACAATTCTTCTTTCGTTACACTTGCGGTTTCTTCGCCCGTCTCCGACGTCCTTTCGGAGTCATCTTCCGCCGTTTTTGCGGAGCTATTTTTATCTTTGGGTAGGGCAACAAGCACGCCGAGTTCCTCAAGCGCGCTTTTTAACTGCGAAGATACGATTTGATAGTTTGCGAACGGCGTTCTGCCGCGGCTGACGAGGACAAGGTCATACCCCGGCTTCAGCTGCGGGTACAGCACACGGATGCTTTCACGCAGAAGGCGCCGCGCACGGTTCCGCTTGACCGCGTTGCCGATCTTTTTGCTGGCCGTAATGCCCACGCGCGCCTGCTTCACCTTTTTATTGCGCAGGCAATACAGCACAAGCGCCGGGCGCACCGCGCTTTTCCCGCGGGCGTAAACGCGCTTATACTCGTGGTTTTCGGTCAGCGGCACAAGGATGTCCATGGGTAAGCCTCCAAAGCCGTTCGGTAAGGCCAAAGCTGCGTATAGCAGAGCCTCGCCGCCGAAAAAATCAGGCAAAACAAAGAAAGGTCACGCAGCGGTGACCCTCAAAGCATACATTAATAGGTTAAACGTGCTCTGCCCTTTGCTCTGCGACGCGCCAGAACTTTACGTCCGTTGCGTGTAGACATTCTCTTTCTGAAGCCGTGCTCCTTCTTTCTGTGGAGCTTCTTCGGCTGATAGGTTCTCAGCATATCAAAAACCCTCCTTTCACGAGGTTACTTATCAAAATGCGGTCTGCAAATAACAGTCCGTTACAGATAAGCATTATACCTTAAAACCGTAGAAGCTGTCAACCTTTTTTCGGGTTTTTACGGAAAAAAACTTGGAATGAAGCGCTGCAAAGGTAAAAGCAGACGAAAATAGAAGGCCTACATGTTTTTTTCAGCCTGAAAAAACACAAAGCAACGTGCGCAATGCTAAATGTTTTTAATCGATCTTTTTTCAAGAAAGGTTATGGGAGCTCGGGGCAAAATTTCCCATTCCTGCGTTAAAAATCTGCCTTCGCGCTCCCTTTTTCCACCCTTTCTGCGTATAAACTGCCGAAAACACGTTTCTTTCCCGCTTTTTGCCTGTGAAGTCCGTCAGATTTTTCAACATTCCACAGGTTTTCTGTGGACAACTTTGCGGTTTTGTGCTACACTATATATTAGTATTTTAGCGTCAAAATGCACTTTCAATGCCGCTTCTTCGGTCATCATGACCGCCGCGGCGCGGCTATGGGCGCATACCGATACCAAAACCTAAAAGAAAGGGAATAAGGAAATGGAATCATTCTTAGAAGCATGGGACCTCATTTGCGACTACTGCAAAAAGCAGGTCACCGACGTGAGCTATGAAACCTGGTTCAGCAAGCTCGTCCCCATCTCGCTCGATTTCGGAGCAGGCGTTGCAATCATTCAAGCGCCGAACGAATTTAACAAATCCACCATCGAGCGCGGCTTTCACAAGTGCTTGAACGACGCCGTACAGAGCGTTTTCGGCGAAGCTTTCACCTATAAGCTCATCACCCCGATGGAGAAAAAAGAAAAAGAGCGCGTGCCGGACGATGACGAATACGAGTACACATTTGAAACGTTCATCGAGGGCAGCTCCAATAAATTTGCCTGCGCAGCCTGCCGCTATGTTGCAAAAGAGCCGGCCAAAAACTACAATCCCCTCTTTATCTACGGCAACTCCGGCCTCGGCAAAACGCACCTGCTCAACGCTATCGGTCACGAGCTCAAAAAGAATTTCCCGGATAAGGATATCATTTACGTCAAAGGCGACCAGTTTGCAAACGAGCTGATCGAGGCCATCCGCGCCGGTACCACCGTGAGTTTCCGCGAAAAGTACCGCAAGGCCGACGCACTCCTCATCGACGATATTCAGTTCATCGCCGGCAAGGAATCCACGCAGGAAGAGTTCTTCCACACATTCAATACATTATACGAATCCAAAAAGCAGATCGTTTTAACGAGCGACCGTCCCCCGCGCGACATCGCTACCTTGGAAGATCGTTTGAAGACCCGCTTTGAGTGGGGCCTTACCGCCGATGTGCAGCCGCCGGATTTTGAGACCCGCATGGCAATCATCAAGCGCAAAGCCGAGCTTGTCGGTCTCAGTGTGCCGGACAACGTCTGCGAATTCATCGCACAGAAGCTCAAGAGCAACATCCGCCAGCTGGAAGGCACGGTCAAAAAGCTCAACGCCATCCACCTTGTGGAAGGCGCCACCCCCACTATCAGTACGGCACAGCGCGCCATCAGCGACATCGTAAACAACGAGCAGCCTGCGCCTGTCACCGTCAGCAAAATCATTGAAGAGGTCGGCCGCACCTACGGCGTTTCCCCGGAAGATATCAAGTCCTCCAAGCGCAACGCAAATGTTTCCTTTGCGCGCCAGATCTCCATGTACGTCGTGCGCGAGATTACACAGATGCCTATGGTCGAGATCGGCAAGGAATTCGGCGGCAGAGACCACTCCACCGTCGTTTACGCCATCCAGCAAATCGAAGAAAAATCTGCGCGCGATCCCGTGACGAAGGCCACCGTCAGCGACATCATCAAAAATATTCGCGACCGCTGATCCTCTTCCACCCCTGAAGTGCTCCATTTCCCTTATTCTTTCCTATATACTGGAATATCGGCAAAACCGCTGCACTTTTAAAAATATCAAATACAGAGCATTTCCTATAACGCTCTGTATAATTGCCGCAGGGCTTCTTGTAGCCGCCTTTGAGGTTCAACCACAAGATATAGGACTCGATCGTTGGCGTCCTTACGCGCGAAAGCCAAAATAAAATCAACGAGTTTTCAACATTTCACACAGAGTTTTCAACTGCTCTGTGGACGAAATTCAATTTTCCACACTCTCCACAATTCCTCCACATCAATTTTCGCAAAACTTTCGCGCGATTTTCACCTGTCCAAAGCCACTTTTTGGAGTTTCCAACTTTTTCACACCCTCTACGACTACTGCTATAACTTATACTTAAAATAAATATAAAAAAGGACCGCAAGCTTACTCCTTCCACATCTCCGCACCCAAAAACACATAGAAATGTGAAAAACCAAAATGCGCGGTAAAACTTTCGCGGTCCAAAATGCTAAACAAAAAGCCAAAACCACAAAACCGCGCAGAAAGGAAGAACTTATCCACATGAAATTCACCGTAGAAAAAAGATTGTTGAACGAAGCCGTAACCAATCTGCAAAGAGCGGTTTCCTCCAAAACTTCCATTCCGGCGCTCGAAGGCATCCTTATCCGCAGCGAAGAAAACCGCCTCATTTTGACCGCTTACGATCTTGAAATCGGCATGCAGACCGAGCTACCCGCCATCATTTCCGCGCCGGGCGCGATCATCCTCACCGCAAAGCTGTTCGCCGAAATCGTCCGCCGTTCACCGGACGAGGACATCACCATCGACGTGGACGATCGCAACACCGCCACTATCACCTCCGGCGTGAGCTGCTTTACCATCATCGGTATGGATTCGGCAGAATTCCCGGAGCTGCCGAAAATCACCGATGCCGATACAATCAAAATGCCGCAGGAACTCTTAAAAAGTATGATTCGCCAGACGCTTTTCGCCGTCGCAGACAGCACCGCAAAGCCGATCCATCAGGGCAGTTTGTTCAAAATTGAAAGCGGAAATTTAGATGTTGTGTCGGTTGACGGCTACCGGTTGGCCCTGCGCCGCGAGGCGATTAACTACGCGAACAATACCGAATTTGTCGTTCCTGGAAAGACACTTTCTGAAGTACTCAAGCTCTTAAAGGACAGCGAGGGCGAAGTGGAGATTTGTCCGAGCCGCCGCCACATTTTGTTCCGCATTGATAATTATACGGTTATTTCCGCTTTGCTCGAGGGCGAATTCCTCGATTATAAATCGGCACTGCCGAAGGATAAAAAAACCGAAGTTACGGTTTCCACTCGTACGATGATCGAAAGTGTCGAGCGCGTTTCGCTTCTCATCACCGACCGTCTGAAAAGCCCGGTGCGCTGCGTGATTGGCGAAGACACCGTCAAGCTTTTCTGCACCACCACCATGGGCCGTGCCACCGACCAGATTTCAGCGGAAATTTCCGGAGACCAGCTTGAAATCGGTTTCAATAACAAATATTTACTCGATGCACTCCGCGCGGCGGAGACCGACGAAGTTCGACTGCAGCTCGGCGGCCCGATCAGCCCGATGCTCGTTCTGCCGAAGGAGGGCGACGCGTTTTCGTTCCTCGTCCTGCCGGTGCGGCTGCGCAGCGAAATGTGATTGATGTTTCACACGCTGTCTGCTGCTCACGGACAAGTGTTGTGACTTTTGTGAAACATCAACTTGTGAAGTTTTGATGCCAAAGTTCAAAGTATAATTTTATACAACTTTATATACAAACAAAACGCGAAGATTTGTATATTAAATTTATCTTTATTTTATAAGGGATCGAATATATTATGAAAAATGAGATCATCACGATCACAACGGAGTTCATCCGTCTGGATGCACTTTTAAAGCTCGGCGGCGCGTTGGATACCGGCGGGCAGGCCAAATTCGTCATTCAAAACGGCGAAGTCGAAGTAAACGGCGAAGTCTGCACCATGCGTGGCAAAAAAATGCGCGACGGCGACTATGCCGAATATAACGGCGGCCGCTATACGGTAAAAGTGGAGGAATGAGCCGGTGAACGTACTGCGCCTCGGCTTTGAAAATTTCCGAAATTTGTGCCCGGGCGAAATTTTTCCGGGAGAGACCATCAATGTCATTCACGGCAGCAATGCCCAGGGCAAAACGAATTTGCTTGAGGCCATCTGGCTTTTTACGGGCGGACATTCGTTTCGCGGCACAAAAGACAGCGAACTGCCGGTTTTAAAAGACGGCAAAAATGCGCCTGCGGCTTCACTTTCCATGACGCTGTTTACAGAAGGACGCGAGCAGGAGCTAAGGCTCGAACTGCGCGACGGTCGGCGCTCCAGTGTCATCAACGGCGTGGAGAAAAAGACCGGCTCGGCACTTGTGGGCAAGTTTTGCGCCGTCATTTTTTCGCCGGAGCATCTTTTGCTCGTCAAAGAAGGCCCTTCGCGCCGCCGTGCGTTTTTAGACGGTGCGTTGTGCCAGTCCCGCCCGGCATTTACGCGCGTTTTGGCGCATTATAATAAAGCTCTCATGCAGCGCAATGCGCTTTTAAAAGATATTCCGCGCCACCCGGAGCTGATCGATACGCTTGATGTTTGGGACGAGCGCCTTATTCTGTTCGGCACGGAGGTCGTACAGGAGCGCGCTGCGTTCTGCAAAGATCTGGAGCCGCGTGCGGCGGAAATTTACCGGGGTATCGCGAAAAACAGGGAGGAAATCACGCTTTCCTACGCGCCGTTTGGCGGTGCGGAGACAAAAACGGAGATTGCCGAGCGGTTTTCCGAAGCGCTGAAAAACGCCAGAAATGCCGATGCTCGCGCGGGATTTACGTCCGTCGGCCCGCACAGAGATGATTTGACGCTCACCATAGACGGGCTTTCCGCCAGAACGTTCGGCTCGCAGGGGCAGCAGCGCAGCATCGTGCTGGCATTAAAGCTTGCGGAAGCCGATATTCTGTACCGAAAAACCGGCGAGCGCCCGGTTATCTTGCTCGACGACGTGATGAGTGAGCTTGATATGAGCCGCCGCGATTATCTTTTGAATCACCTTGACGGGCGGCAGGTGTTCATCACGTGCTGCGACCCGGAAACTGTGCGCCTGATGGAAACGGGACGCGGGTTCTATGTGGAAAAAGGCACGGTGCGGCAGGATACGGACGAAAAAGCAGGGGAAGTGCACGCGGAAAACGAAACGCCGACTTGCGAAAGCGAGTAAACCTGTGGTATGATAAGGAGCATGGTATGTATATTCACCTTGGTATGGGCGTTGTAGTGCGCGAAGAAGACGTCGTGGGCATTTTCGATATGGAAAACACCACGGTCTCCGGCGCAACGCGCGATTTTTTGAAGCGCGCCCAAAAAGAGAACCTTGTGGAAGACGTGTGCTATGACCTGCCGCGTTCCATTGTGGTTTGCAGAGACTATATCGGCGGCGAGCGCGTGTATATCACGCAGATTGCCCCGGCCACGCTTTTAAAACGCTCCCGCGCGGAGATCGGCGGCATTGCGCTGAGACCGCACGCCAAGGGACTGTAACAGAAAGGATCTTCATTTATGCAGTATTTCGGCATTCCTACCTGTCCGTATTGCAAAAAGCATGTCAACCTTGTTCGCACGTGGAGATTGAAGCGTGAGGGCGAGTATAAATGCCCGCGCTGCGGCGGTATTTCCAATATCTATCTTTCTCCGCTCGTGTATGTGTTTGCCGTGCTGGCCATCTGCGCCGGCGTGTGCATCTATTTCTTCCATAAATTCGTTTTGGATGACATCAAGCTGTTCACTTGCCTGCAAATTTTCATCCCGTTTGCGATTTTCTTCTTTTTAAGCCTTTTCACGGTGTATTTAAAGCGCCCTGTCATCCGCAGAGTACAACGCGAAGCCCCGCGACCGGCTCCGCAGCGCAGTGCGGAACCGGAAAGACGTGCTCCGAGCCGTGACGATACGTTTACGGAGATGAATACGGGCAGATACAGAGAAAATAACGAGCCGGAGCGCAGAGTGGACCGGCGCGTCTGAATTCTGACGGCAAGTAAAATGTAAAGGTCTTTGATTAAACTTTCTTCAGAAAGTTTATAGAGTCTCGGGGCAAAGCCCTGAAAAACAGAAAATCCACACGGAAAAGAGCTGCCGAATTGTAATTTATGGACGGCTCTTTTTGCGTTCTTACCGACCGAAAAACCGCAAAAAAGAGGGGAAAGCGGTGTACATTTTCAAATATACATGCTTTTGTATGTTTATGCACAAAAAACCGCAGAAAATCTAAGCTTTCAGCCGACATTTTTCAAAAATGACCTTGTAAATTTTACCGTTTTGTACTATACTATTATATAAAGATAACCGCCTGCGGAACTGTACAAATGAAACAGGCGGCGTTTCTCTTTGAATGGATAACGAATGAATGTCTTTTATTTCAAAGGCACAAAAACACATTCGGCGTTTTCGTGCCGAAGAAAGGAAAATGAGAGTTAATATGGATATTAACGAAATGACGCATGTGGATACGAATTACGATTCGGATCAAATACAGGTCCTTGAAGGTCTGGAAGCTGTCCGCAAGCGCCCGGGCATGTACATCGGCTCCACCGGTCCGCGCGGCCTGCACCACCTTGTTTACGAAATCGTAGATAACGCCATCGACGAAGCGCTTGCAGGCTATTGCGACCGCATCGATGTGCGCATCCTGCCCGGCGACATCATCTGCGTGCAGGATAACGGCCGCGGCGTGCCGGTCGGCGTGCAGCACCAGACGGGTCTGCCGGCTGTGACGGTTGTGTATACCATTTTGCATGCCGGCGGCAAATTCGGCGGCGGCAGCTATAAGGTTTCCGGCGGTCTGCACGGCGTTGGCGCTTCCGTCGTCAATGCGCTTTCCTCGTGGTTGGAGGTCGAGGTGCGCCAGGGCGGTCACCTGTACCGCCAGCGCTTCTCACGCGGCAACGCGGAATATGACCTGCAGGATCTCGGCTCCATCGAAAACCCGGAGCAGACAGGTACCATGGTTACGTTTAAGGCTGACCCCGAGATATTCAAAGAAACCACCGTTTATGATTTTGCCACGCTCGAAACGCGTCTGCGCGAGCAGGCATTTTTGAACGCCGGCGTCAACATCATCCTCACCGATGAGCGTGACCCGGAGAACATCAAAAGCGACCGTTTCCACTACGAGGGCGGCGTAGCAAGCTTTGTGGAGTACTTGAACCGCAAAAAAGCCGTGGAGGTCATCCACCCGGATGTCATTTATTTCTCCGCGACCGCGCCGGACAACAACTCTACCTGCGAAATCGCCATGCAGTATACGGACAGCTTTAACGAGCTGATTTTGTCCTTTGCAAACAACATTCACACGGTGGACGGCGGTACGCACGAAGACGGCTTCAAGCGCGCCTTAACGCGCGTGATGAACGATTACGCAAGAAAGTACAACATCTTAAAGGAAGCTGATAAAAACCTTTCCGGCGAGGATGTACGCGAGGGCCTCACGTGCGTCATCAGCGTAAAGGTGAAGGAGGCACAGTTCGAGGGCCAGACGAAGGGCAAGCTCGGCAATACGGAAATCAGCGGCCTTGTCAGCAATCTGATGAGCGACAAGCTGATGACGTTCCTTGAAGAGAACCCCGCCGTGGCACGCGCCATTTTCGACAAAGCCATGGCGGCCTCCCGCGCAAGAGAAGCGGCGAGAAAGGCAAGAGACCTTGTGCGCCGCAAATCTGCGCTCGAAAACGCAACGCTGCCCGGCAAGCTCGCAGACTGCCAGTCCCGCAACCCGGAAGAGACCGAAATTTACATCGTCGAGGGCGATTCCGCAGGCGGCTCCGCAAAAGGCGGCAGAGACCGCAAATTTCAGGCGATCCTCCCCCTGTGGGGTAAAATGCTGAACGTTGAGAAGGCACGCTTAGACCGCGTTTACGGCAACGATAAGCTCATGCCGGTCATTACGGCGCTCGGTACGGGCATCGGCGAAGAGTTCGATTTGAATAAGCTCCGTTACGGCCGCGTCATCATCATGGCCGATGCCGATGTCGACGGTTCGCACATCCGCACTTTGCTTTTGACGTTCTTCTACCGCTATATGCGCCCGCTTGTCGAAGAGGGACACGTGTACATCGCACAGCCGCCGCTGTTCCGCATCACGAAGAATAAGCGCCACTATTACGCGTATTCCGATAACGAGCGCGACGAGATCATGACGCAGCTGCAGAGCGGCTACGATATTCAGCGCTACAAAGGCCTTGGTGAAATGGACTCCGAGCAGCTTTGGGAGACGACCATGAACCCGGAGACCCGCGTCATGCTGCAGGTCACGCCGAGCGATGCCGCACAGGCGGACGAAATCTTCACCATTTTGATGGGTGATAAGGTAGAGCCGCGCCGCGAGTTCATTGAGCGCAACGCAAAGTACGTAAAGAATCTGGACATTTAAGCGCGAAAGGATCAGCAAGCAATGGATAATATGGAAGAAAAGAAGGAAAACCTCATACAGGTGGACCTCAGAGAGATCATGGAGACGTCGTTCCTCAATTACTCCATGTCCGTTATCGTGCAGCGTGCGCTGCCGGACGTGCGCGACGGCTTAAAGCCGGTCCACCGCCGTATTCTCTACACCATGTATGAAAACGCTCTGTGGCCGGAAAAGGCTTATAGAAAGTGCGCGGATACCGTCGGTTCCGTACTGGGCCGCTACCATCCGCACGGCGATGCTTCGGTTTATGACGCGCTGGTGCGTCTTGCGCAGGATTTTTCCATGCGCTATATGCTCATTGACGGCCACGGCAACTTCGGTTCCGTAGACGGCGACCCGCCTGCTGCATACCGTTACACGGAAGCCCGCATGAGTAAGCTTTCTGTGGAAATGCTGAAGGATATTGAGAAGGACACGGTCGATTTCTCCCCGAACTACGACGACCGTCTGAAAGAGCCGAACGTGCTGCCCTCTCATTTCCCGAATATCCTCGTAAACGGCTCCACCGGTATCGCCGTCGGTATGGCGACGAACATTCCGCCGCACAACATGGGCGAAGTGCTTGATGGCGTGTGCGCTATGGTGGATAACCCCGATATTGACCTTGACGGCCTCATGCAGTGCATTAAGGGACCGGATTTCCCGACCGGCGGCATCATTATGGGCCGCAGCGGCATTCGCGCCGCATACGGCACCGGCCGCGGCAGAATTTACGTGCGTGCCCGCGCAGAGATTGTGGAAAAGCCGAATGGCCGCTACCAGATCGTCGTCACCGAGCTGCCGTATCAGGTCAACAAAGCAAGACTCATCGAAAACATCGCAGAGCTTGTCAAGGATAAGCGCATCGACGGCATCTCCAATATCGACGATCACTCCGACCGCAACGGTATGCACATCGCCATCGACATCAAGCGTGAGGCTTCCCCGCAGCTCGTTTTGAACCACCTGTATTCGCTTACGCAGATGCAGGTCACGTTTGGTGTCATCATGTTGGCCATTGTAGACGGCCAGCCGAAGCTGCTCACCCTGCGCGATATTTTGCAGGAATACATCAAGTTCCAGAGTGAAGTTGTGCTGCGCCGCACGCAGTTTGACCTTAAAAAGGCGCAGGAGCGCGCCCACATTCTGGAAGGCCTCATGATCGCGCTCGACTTCATCGATGAAGTCATCGCCATCTTGAGAAATTCCAAGTCTATCCCGGAAGGCAAGGTCGCCCTCATGGAGCGCTTCGGCCTTGACGATGTGCAGGCACAGGCCATCGTGCAGATGCGCCTCGGCCAGCTGACCGGCCTCGAGAGAACAAAGCTTGAGGAAGAGCTTGCCGCACTGCGCCTGAAGATTGCGGATTTCCTCGACATCATCGCAAGCGAAGCGCGCCGCTACGGCATCATCAAGGATGAAGCCATGGAGATGAAAAAGCGCTTCAGCGACGAGCGCCGCACGGAGATCGCCGCCATTTCCGGCGAAATGGACGTGGAAGACCTCATCCCGGAGGAAGACTGCGTCTTGACACTGACGAACTTCGGCTACGTAAAGCGCCAGACGCTCGATACGTACCGCACACAGCGCCGCGGCGGACGCGGCATCTCCGGCATGAGCCGCCGCGAAGAAGACGTTGCGAGCGAGCTGTTCATTGCAAATTCGCATGACTTCGTACTGTTCTTCTCCGACAGAGGGCGCGTGTACCGCTTAAAGTGCTACGAGATTCCGGAGGGCTCCCGCACAAGCCGCGGCATGAACATCACAAATCTGCTGCCGCTTGAGCCCGAGGAGCGCATCACCTCTATGCTGCGCGTCACAAAGTCCGAGGAGGAAGACCACTTCCTCACCATGGTCACAAAGAACGCTGTCATCAAGCGCGTTGCGCTCTCTGCGTTCCGCAATGTGCGCAAAAACGGTCTTATCGCACTGGATCTCGCCGAGGACGACGAGCTCAGCTGGGTGCGCCTGACGGGCGGCAGCGACGACCTGCTCGTTGCAACGCGCTTCGGCAAGGTCATTCGTTTCCACGAGGCCGACGTGCGCGAAATGGGCCGTCAGGCCCGCGGCGTGCGCGCCATCCGCCTTGCAGAGGGTGACGTTGTGGTCGGCATGAGCGTCCTGCGCGAAAACGGTCTTGTGCTTACGGTTTCCGAGACCGGCTA